>OLOT01000588.1_pt1 | contig 26223 bp, 14 predicted proteins | sample 1671991 | NCBI WGS metagenome assembly OLOT01 (sample SAMEA3136634, study PRJEB25190) | human gut metagenome | biome: human gut; feature: human-associated habitat; material: faeces | place: Austria | collected 2013
TGTGTTGTCTGGTCGCATGGTTAGGCGGCCTCTCGAATATCTCCAGAGGCCAATGTGTTCCGGGAACTCCGCTTCCTATATCAGCGTTCTCTATATTCTGGTGCCTCCATTATCCTCCCATACCACTGCCGAGATCTTCTCCCAGATCGCAGGCATAGCACCACTCCACCACATCGCCGTTATTCAGTTGGTAGCGGGAGCAGCCGTAGTTAAGAAACCATCCGTTGACGGCATACATTCAGCCGGAGAGCTTCCCTACATCGAACTCGTACAGATTGTGAATACCCTCGATATAGGCACTGTTATACACCGGTGTAAAGCTGGACTCCATGTGTATCTTATTTGCCTTGCAGACACGCTGCAGTACATCGTAGACACTTTCGCCGTCGCTGAACGTTACCTCTGTGGCTGGAAGGATGATACCGTCCTCCGGCACAAGGGCTTTCTTGCTCTCAACGCACTTATCAATATTGTCCAAGATCGTCTCGCAAGAGATGGATATGAGATGCAGGTATACTTTGTGTCCGCATCCACATCGCTGTCCTGTGGCTCTACAGGAGCCGGTTTTCCCTCCGGCACAGGTCAGCAGGAGCAGTGGCAGAAGCAATGTGCACAGAGGTTTGGATCGCCGCATATCACTTCACCTCAATATCCGTCATGTCGAACAGGCGTGTCTGGCCCTGCCGGAAGCGGTCGCAGGCGGCCAGTGCGTAGAAGCCCTGCTCGGTAGCCATACCTCATCGCTGTGACGGAAGCCGCCGCCCTCGCAGGCAAAGGCGCACAGGCCGTCCAGCGGGGATGCGCCGTCAGATCAACGCCCGCCATGTTGGCGGCATTATATCCGGCAGCCGTCAGGCCCAAGATGGCGCGGGAGTTCTCAGTGGATTTCGCGTGGTGCAGCCGCACGGAACCTGCTTGCTTGACATAGTCCTCTACCGTCTGCTCATAGCTCTGCGCAGTCTCATCACTGAGAAGTCCGGCACGGCTCAGGCCGATCACCGCCCACTCGCCGCCAACAGAGCCTGCGGAAAGCGTATCTTGCTCTTGTAGATATTTACCCGTTTCACGGTAGGCGGTCTGCCATGGTGCCTCCTCTGTCTTTGCGCCGCAGCCGGTCAGCAGCACCAGCAGGAGCAGCAGCGCAATGGAATGTTTTTTCATAGGCGTCTTCTCCTTGCAGAAATGTTTTTTTGCCGTCAGTGCGGCTTACCCACCGTACAATGCGCACGGTGGGCAAGCTGGGGAGGTCATTTCATATCCGGGTTATCTCCGTGTACCACTATGATTTATTGTTCCACCGGGAACTTTGTAATGTTGCCCAGGTAATACTGGCAGACCATCATGGCGTCGGAGACATCCATGGTGCCGTCGCCGTTTACATCGGCGGCTTTTTTCTGCGTATCTGTCGGGGTAACATTGCCCAGATAGATTTGGCAGATCAGCATGGCATCGGAGACATCAATGATGCCATCTGCATTTACATCTCCATATTTGACTGCACTCTGATCTGCAATGGTCAGGGTCAGGGTGGTCATGGGCTTGTCACAATGGACGCCGTATTCCATCTCCAGGGTGTCGCTGTTTTCTCGGTTTTGGTACATGGCGTAGGGGAAGGTGATCTGGAAGTCGGTATCACTGGCCTTCAGCGGCTTATCGGACCAGGTGACATACTTTGTCACATCGCGGGTCTTGCCGTTGGTGTAGTAGGCCGTTACCTGCATTCCGGTGGGGTCGAAGGTGTCTTTTACATTGTAGGTCATCTTGTCCGGCAGCTTCGTGACCTCGATGCGTTCAATGGTGCTACCCACGGCCATTAGGTAGGCGGAGTCGTTCTTAAAGTAGATGGTGCCGTACTCATCCATGATGGGGCTGCAAATGGCATACTGGGCCTGTGCGCCGCTGGGCGTGAAGATGTTGTAGGGCGTCGTATAGGTCTCCGTCTGACCGCTGGCCGTGTAGGTCTCCATGGTCTTCAGAGACACCTCGGTTTGGCCGGGCTTGTCCTCCAGCACCCGGAGCTTGCCGGGGGTGAAGTTATCGAAGAAGTACACATAGACGCAGCCTGTCTCCTCCATATAGGCCGTGGTCAGAACACCGCTGGTCTGGGGATAGCCGTGGGTGCGTACCGTATAGGCAATCTCCCAGTTGGGGATGTCGATGACCGTAAGGTTATGGCCACTGTATGCGCCGAACTGTGCCGTGCCGGAGATGCCGATATAGGCCCGCCCATTGTAAATGGTGGGTGTGCAGGTGGACATGGCGGGATTGGTGGGATCGTCCGCATAGTTGTAGAGCTTCAAGGTGCGGACATCCTCAATGGTACCCTTTTCGTCCACAGTGGCCTCGTAGAAGTAGCCGCCCTTGCTGGTGAAGTAATACTTGCCGTTGTAATGGGTGATAGAGCTGCGGATGTCGCCGGTCACATTCATCTTGTAGGAGGACAGCAGTTCGCCGGTCTTGGGGTTAAAGGACAGCAGACTGGGCTTGCCGGTGGTGTAGCCGGAAGCGCCGTCATCCGTGCCGATCAGCAGGAAGTCGTCGCACACATAGGCACCGGCCCAATAGAAGCCGCCCTTGCTGGTGTAGTACCAAGTGGGGAGCTTTTCTTCCATCGTCTGCGTGGGGTCCTCGTCGGTGGCGCTCAGGCACACATAGTGGGCCTCGTTGATCTCGCCCACCCAAAAACCGGTGTAGATGTAGCCATCGTGATAGACAATAGAGCTGTTGGGCTGACCGCCGATGGAGTCCCGATATATCCACAGGGAGTCCAGGGTATTGGCGTCGAACGCCTGGATCGTGCCGTCAGACAGGCCCACGAAAATCATGCCGTTGGCGTAGGTGGGCGGGTTGATGGCGAAGCTGGAGTTGTGATCCATGGGCTTATCAATGAGAATTTCGCCGGAGATAGCATCCACCTTGTAAATGCGGGAGCCGGAGTAGGTGTAGATGGCACCGTCCACCAAAATGGGGCAGCCGCAGGCGTTCACATCGTAGCCGGATCCAATGGAGGTAGCCCAGTACAGCTCGGCATCCTTGGCGTAGACCGGCGTCTTGTAGTCCACCACACCGTTATTCTCATTGTTTTGGCGTAAGTGGGGCCACGCAGAATCGAAATTGATGAGCTTGTCGTTGGCTGGAGCCTTCTTTAGCGTAATGGTCAGCGTGCCGTCCTTGTCGAGAGCGGTGTAATGCTCCACCTTCTGGCTGATATAACCGGCGCAGGTGGTAGTGTAGGAATAGCTGGCACCGGGGGTCAGGCTGTAGGTGCCGTTTTTCTCCACGATGCGCTTGCCGTTCAGGTCGTTGGTCAGGAACACCGTGGCATCTGCCGGGGTCGTTTTGATGGTCAGTTGGATGGGGTCACTTTTCTGAACATGGACGGTATAGGTCAGCTCAATGCTGCCGGTATCTGCGTGGCAGACCTGTACCGAAATATCCTCATTATAAAGGTCTGTGTCCAGGACCGCTTCCGCGCCGGCCAGCGTATCATAGCGTACGCCGTTGACCTTGGCATAGTACCCGCCGCAGCAGGCGGTGTCTGTGCTGCTGTTGGGATAGGTGCCGGAGAGGTAGAGAGCGGCGGTCTCCCGGTCTACCTTAACATAATAATCCGTGGTATCTCGATCAAAGCGGGCCGTTGCGCCCTTTGGAGTTACAAAGGGCAGTGCCTCATCCTTTGTGGCAATAGTCAGTCTGGACAGGTGCAGCTGCCGCAGCAGCTGAATATCGTAGTCCTGATAGTAGGTAGTGCCGTTTTCTGTCTTGGAAATGCGGATCGTCACCGTCTGGCCGTAACCGGCCTTGGCCACGGCGTAGGTCAGGCTCTGAGCAAGACCCGTTTTGCTGACAGGCGTTGTGATCGTCTCCATCCGTGCGAGATTATGAATCTCCGGCACGGTGCTTTGGGTCCGATACAGCGCCGTCACGGTTCCGGTTGCCGTGGCCTGCATGGCAACGGAGCTGTTGCAGTCGGACACCGTATAGTTGTAGGTGTGGTCTGCCGCCGTGAAGGTCTTGTCGGCGGCGTAGGCGATCCGGCTGGAAGCATAGGTGCCGTTGTAGAATGCCAGATCGGTCAGCCAGTCGGTGGTGACAGGCTCCGGGACGGACACATTCAGTCCGCTGGAGGCCGTGAAGGTGATCTGCGTATGATACCAGGTGTTCTTCGTGGCGATGCAGGTATAGCTCTCGCCGGGGACCAGGTGATAGATCCCGTCCACCGGGGCAATCTCGGAGCCTGCTCCATTGATCACCTGCACCGTTGTTCCGGAAGGCACAGCCAGCGTCACCGGTACGGAAGCTACCTTCTGAATGTGGAGGGTATAGGTGCTCTGCTCCCCGTTGGGCGCTGCTACCTGAATCATGTGATCCTGCGTGTCTCCGGTCAGCTGCACCGCCCCGGTTCCGGTGACGGTATAATCCTCACCAAATGGTGCGGCGTCAATATCCACAGTGGAGGACACGGTTTTTAGGCTGTACTCCCGGGTGTTGGGCGCAAACTCCAGGGGCAGCTTGGTCCCCTCCGCCGTGGCTGCCAGAGCCTTCAGCGTGGGCACACGGGTCACGGTGACATCGTAGGACTGAATCTGCGTGTAGCCGTCCGAGCCTGTATACTGTGCTTCCAGCGCGAAGGTCTTGCCCTCCATGCCAGAGGTCAGCAGATAAGTAAGGGATGTGGCTGTGCTGTTCCAGCTGCGGGATGTGCCCGACATATCCTTGCCGTTGGTGCCGGTATAAATGGTGCGGAGCCTGGTGGTCTTGGTATTCGGAACATTGCCCATCACAACATTCAGGTACACGCTGCTCAGAGCATTGGCTGTATCCTCGATCCAATACTGCGCCGTGTGGTTCGCGCGGTTTTGTGCAGCGCGGTAGGGTTCTTGATCGACATCCAGCAGCCGGATATTGCCGAACCACTCGCCGTAGGGCAGAGTCGCAGAGACCTGGGCGTCGGCGGAGACCGTCAGCGTTCCCTCTGTGCGGTTATATCCGCCGTCGGACACACAGAACTTATAGTCGCCGGCGATGACTTGGACGCTGCCGGTGCCGGTGGTAACATTGCCATAGACATCCGTAAGGGAGAGGATCGGTGCCTCCACCGCATTGCCGTTTTGGGTTGCTGTGGCGGAGACGGTGTATTTGGTCCCGTCCAGAAGGGCCGCATATTCGGCAATGGCGGCCTTTAGGTTTTTCAGCAATGATCCTGCCGAGTCGGCAGTTGCCGTCCGCAGGCCCTTCAGCGCCGCCGCGTAGGCGTTAGCTGCTGCCGGATAATTCTGCACATGGTTGGTCATGTCCAGGTAATCCGCCATTTGGATAATCAGCTGGATAGCTGCGTCCGAATAAGTCGAAGATACATGGAAGCAAAGGGCCTTGACGGAAGAAGCCGGAGCGTCCAGCTTGTAGCCGCCCTTGTCATAATAGAGCAGGTAATTGGCGGAAACGCCGTTGATCTCATAGACGAATCCGTTTTCCAGGCCGACAAAGTCAATATCTGAATCCGCCAGCGCCTGTTGAATGGTTTGTCCAGATTTATACTGGATACGGGTCGGCTCCACGATGGTGCTGTTGGCGTTCATAGCCACAAACACGAAGCTGCCGGCGTACTCTTTCTCTGCGGCCATCGCCGTGACCGGCATGGCGGCAGAGAGCAGAAGCACCAGACTCAGCAGCAGAGCCATTACTCTTTTGTGCATTTTCTTTCCTCCTTTTGGTTTTCAGTACAGGCAGTTCCAGAGCCGGTACCGTATTCTCTCCCACGGTGTCCAGCTGCCCTTGCAGGCATCCAGTACACGCACGGCAAATGAGTCAACCTGCTTGCGCTGCTCCGGGGTCATCTCCTGGGTGCTGAACAGCGCCTTTTGATTCAGTTCTGCGGCTTCTGCCGCACCCTCCGGGGGCCGGACCGTGCTGTGGCGCAGCAGGCAAACGGCATAGCCAAAGCGCATGGCAATGGCCTCCCGGTCGTCTGCGGCGTCGATAGCGGCCATCTTCTTCCGAAACACCCTGCGGCGATGGAAAATGCACCCGGCCAGCAGCAAGATCAGTAGCAGCGGAAGAAGCAGCAGGTAATGGGCATCCAGCGAGAAGGTAAAGCGGTCCTGCTTGTGCTCGTTGACCTCCTCTGGCTGCTCCACCTCTACAAATTGCTGGGTGTTGTTCTCATAGGTATTCTCATCCGGGCTGTCGCCGCCCAGAGACATCTCCTCATCGTCTATGTAGCCGGGAGTCACCTCGAACGGCACAAAGCCGACACCGCTGACATAGTATTCCGCCCAGGCGTGGGCGTTTTCCTCTGTTAAGGTGATGGCCTCGCCGGCCTTGTAGCGGGCGGCATCCTCCGCCGAGAGGTAATATCCCTCCACATAGCGGGCCGGAACGCCCATGTAGCGCAGCATCAGCACCGCTGCCGTGGCGTAATGGACGCTGTAGCCGTGTCCGCTGCGCTCCAGCGTATATTGCAGGAAGTCGCCGCTGCCGTTCATGGTCCGGACGGTCTCGTCGTAGGTCATGTTCTCCCGGAGATAGTCAAAGATAACGGTGCGGATGTCGCTGATGGTCCGGGCCTGGGTGTCCAGCTTCAATTGCCGCTGGAGGACGGCCCAGCTGTCCTGGGTCATTTGCAGGTCCATGGCCCGGAGATAGTCGGCATAGGCCTGCTCCTTGGATAGATAGGTCTCGATGTTCTCCCGGCCCTGGGCTGTGGAGAGGTTCCGCTGGATCTGATACCAGTCCGGGACGCTGCCTTTCAGATAATACAGGCTCTCTGCCTGGGGCAGATTCGTGTCCCCGATGCGGTCCGCTGCCAGCGTTTCGCTGCCGTAGACGGCGTAGGGGTAGTAGCCGTGGGCGGAACAGGCGGAGAGATTTCGTATAGTCATGGACAGCGGTGTGGCCGTCTCCGTATAGCCATCCGCCAGTGCAATTTGACTCTGGCCGTAGAAACCCGCCTCATGGAGCCAATAGAAAAGGTCCTCATATTGGGCGGTTTCTTCGGTATCGGCTGCTTTCCAGCCGGTGCCGGTGTAGGTGTCGTAGACCTGCCCACGCAGATACACCTTTTCCGGCTGCTCCATTGTGACTTCCAGCGCCGGGGTGTCGCTTTTATTCCAGGCGGGTAAGTTCTTGAGGTTTCCTTCCGGCATGGAATTGGTATCGCTGTCGTAGTGCCGCTGGTGAAGCTGGGTTTGCATCGTCTCGACCATGTCTGTATTCAGCTTGTCTTGGCAGGACAGGCCAATCAGCAGACACAGCGCTGCACACAGGACCGGCAAGATCATCTGCGCCGGAACGCCTGCAAGGGCTTCTCCCTCTGCCGTGTGCTGCACCATCAGCAGCACCGTGCCGATGATCAGCAGCCCACCGCCGATGCCTATGGGAAACAAGCCCAGCAACAGGGCTGCATAGCAGGGCAGCAGAATCGGCAAGGCCAGCAGCATCCGTCCGCTCCATGCGCTGCGGCTGAGAAGCAGCGACACCGCCAGTAGCAGAACCGTTACCGCCAGAGGCAGAAATTGGGCATCCGCTGCCGCAAGGTCCAGGTAGATCTTCCCGGTCTTTTTCGTCAGCAGGGTCAGGAAATCATTTGCCAGTGTTCCAAAACCGGGTAGGACAAACTTGTTCAGTGCCAAGCTCAGAAGAAGCAACACGCCGATGCCCGCTGGAACGAGCCAGTTCCCGATTCTGGTTTGGTATACTATCAGCAACGCCGCCTGTACCAAAATCGCAGCTGCTGTCATGGCCCACCATGGGTAGGGAACAGAGGGAAATGCAGCGGTTAAAAGCAAGCAGAAGCCCACCGTCAGAACGGCACAGACCACCCAAGCGCCCCAGGGAAAGTGCAGCTTTTTCTGTGCCGTTTCGGCGACAATCCACTGGAGTCCGTTTTCATTTTTTCGCATGATGGGTTAAACCTCCAGTCGCTGCATGGCCTCGGAATAATTCTGCGGGGCAAAGGTGGTCGCACCGGGGTACTGTTCTTCGGTACAGAGGATGAAATGCACCCGTCCGTCCGTGAGCAGCTGTTCTTCCGGCGCTGTGCCGAAACAGAGAATTCGGCTGTAACCGTCAGTTTTGGGCAGGCGGCACTCAGCGCTGCCCCTGGTCTTTACCAGAGCCGGGATAGCCTGCAAAAGCTGGTTTTCCTCTGAAATGTCCTGGACCTGCAGATCGTCCCGGTCCGTCCAGCACAGGGTATAGGGTACACCGCTTTGCAGCAGTGCCATGCCTGCGGAGGACACGACCTCCGCCAGTGCGTCCATCTGCTGGGGGTTACCGCCGGTGCGCTTATCCCAGAATACCAAAAGGGAACGGCTCTCCGGCTGGCTGGCCTCTTTCAGAATCAGCTCATCTAACTTGGAGGACAGCTTCCAGTGAATTTGCCGGATGTCATCGCCGGGGCGATACTCCCGGAGCTGGTACACCTCGCTGCGGTCCTCACCCCGTCGATTGGAAGCGCCGTCGTCGGCATAGGCCGGTCGGGCGGTCATGTCCGCCTCCATTGGATACAGGTCCGGGAGGATGGTCATACGGGCATCCGCTTTCACGAGGGCCTTCATGGGAAGCAGGCCCAGATAGTCCAGCAGGGTAAACCGGCTGATCTGCACATATACTCTGCCGCAGAAGCTGCTTTGCAGCAGGATGGTTTGGCTGCTTTCGCCCTTGGCTCCGATGCTGCCGGTCAGCGTCACTGTCTGATCTTCCTCAGTGAGATCATTGCGGATAGAGACCTGACAGCCATAGCGCATTACGGGCAGAAACGCTCCGTTGCGGATGCGCACCCGACAGCTGACTGCCGTGCGTTTTGCCGCTGTGGCCGGGGTCAGAATGTCCGCCTGCAGATGCCTGCGGACATAGAAATTGACCGCCCAGGAGGCCAGGGGCAGCAGGAGCAGCAAGCAGAGTCCGGCCAGCGCCCAGAAGGAGCCGCTTGTAAGAAGCAGCGCCGCCAACGCCAGCAGCAGGATCAGATAACACAGGGCGCTGCCTAAGATCGTTTTTCTCATTTGCTGGAAAATTCCCGGACATCCGGCTTCTGGACGGAGGTAAGTACATTTTGCAGGATCAGTGCCGCTGTATAGTCCTGGAGCCGCGCCTTGGAGTTGAGGATCAGACGGTGGACGCACACATCCGGGAACACGGCGCACACATCGTCAGGGATCACATAGTCCCGGCCCTCTAAGTAGGCGTTGGCCTTGGCCGCACGGGTCACAGCCAAAGCGCCACGGGGACTGACACCCAGGGTCACATAGGCGTTGGAGCGGGTCAGATCCACCAGCTCTGCAATATAGTCATAAATTCGGTCTGCCACATGGATATTGCTGATCTCTGCAATGAGCTTTTCCAGCTCGGCAGGGGAAGTCACTGTCTGGCAGGCAGAGAGCGGGTCCACATGATGGCGATCCTTCAGCAGTGCCGCCGTGCTGGCCCGGTTGGGATAGCCCATGCTCAGTTGGAGCATGAAACGGTCCAGCTGGGATGCGGGCAGCATCTGCGTACCCGCAGAACCCACCGGGTTTTCCGTTGCCAGCACGATAAAGGGCTTCGGCAGGGGCCGGGTCACGCCGTCCACGGTGACCTGCAACTCCTCCATAGCCTCCAGCAGAGCGGATTGGGTCTTGCTGGAGGTACGGTTGATCTCGTCCGCCAGCAGCAGATTGGTCATAATGGCTCCGGACTGATATTTCAGCTTGCCGTCTGCCTTATCGAATACGGAAAACCCGATAATATCCGATGGCAGGGTGTCGGAGGTGAACTGGACACGCTTGGAGTCCAGACCTAGCGTTTTGGAAAATGCCTTGGCCAGCGTCGTCTTGCCTACGCCGGGGACATCCTCCAGCAGCACATGGCCCTGTGCCAGGATGGCCAGCAGCACCTTGCGGACGATGTCCTCCTTGCCCAAAACGACCTTGTTGACCTCTGCCTGAATTTGATCTGTCAGCTTATTCATACTTTTTTCCTCTTTCTGCCGATGATGTAGATCGCACCGGCGGCGATTACGACTACCGCACCGATCACGGCGCAGATGATGATTCCATTTGTGCCTAATGCCTCACGGGGCGCTTGAGTGCCGTCAAAATGCAGCACCCACGGCTGCCCGGACCGCACACGCTGCACAGCCACTAAGGCCAGGACGGATTGGGCCGTTGCCAGGCCGTCGCCGGCCCCCTCCAGCACATGGCGGTAGGTGCCGTCCGCTTCTCGGAACTGGGAAAGCTCCGTCAGCAGGGTGTGCTCGCCCTTGACAAAACGGCTATCCGTCTCCGGGTCAATGCCCAGCGCACACAGGGCCAGGATGACCTGGGCGGTGCTTTCCGCGTTTTCATCGCCGTAGGCGATATACCCGCAGGTGTCCGTCAGCTGGCCGGAAAGATAGGAAAGTGCTGCGTCGATCTCGGTCTCCATCTGGTTCCGATAGGGAGCTAGGGCCTGCACCGCCATAGCTGTGATGTCCACATCCGATTTTCCGGGGATCAGGCCGAAGCCGCCGTCCGGCTCCTGAGCAACGGAAATGGCATTTACCATGTCCTCCCGGGAATACAGGGCGTCTGCCGGGACCTCTGTGTCCCCGGCATCCAAGGTCAGCAGCGCCCATATCCAGCCATTTAAGCCCTGAGCGCCCGGATCACGGGCATAGTTGTAAGTACCCTCTGCGATCAGGTCAATGGCCGAGCCGTCGGGCTTCGTGCCGAAGTTGGTGGGGTTGCCCCCCAGTGCCAGCACCGTTAAAGAAATCCGGTGGTATTCCGTGGCCTTGTTGCGGTCCAGGCATCCGTTTTTGGCGTAGGCGTCCTCCACATGGGCCTTCAGTTCCGCCAAATAGTCGGAATAGCTCTCCCTTGTGCCGGACAGTGCCATAGCTATGGCCAGCCAGTCACAGACGGAATCGCCTGCAGGAAACAGCTCCCGGTCCTTCAGCAATTCGCCCTTCTTGCCGCCCAGAGCGGACATTCCCTCCGCACTCTGTGCGATCTGTTTTTTCAGCGAGGGAGCGCTTTCCGCAAGGGCCAAAGTCGGAAGCAGAAGCAGCACGCAAAGAAGTGCCGCTAATATTCGTGTTGCTCTTTTCATGCAGTATCCTCCATCGTTCGTTTCAACGCCCTTCTACAAAGGAAAACTTTACCGTTCCCGTGTCCCGTTAGAGCGTTTCCCATCCTCCGCCGCATCAGCTGGTCCTATTCGGAAGTTGGCTCTGTGGGCGTAGGATCACTGGGGTCCGAGGGACTTGGTTCGGTGGGGTCCGTAACGACCGGGTCGCTGAGTTCCGTGGGCGTCGGTTCCGTGGGGTGGAGCCCGGCTCCGTAGGGGCAGGCTCTATTGGCTCCGTTCCGCCGCCGGTGGCCGGGAGAATATCTGTTTTCTCCTCATGGCACTTGGAGCAGCGATAGTGGATGTAACCATCCTCTGTTTCGGTGGGTTCCAAACGGTCCGTCTCCACGAAGTCGTGGCCCAGGGCTTGGTAGCTGCCGTTGATCCACAGGCCGCAGTAGCTGCTCAGTGAACCGTAGCCGCCTCCGGTGGAATCGTAGCCGCCGATGTCCTTGCCGTAGGACAGGGTGAAGCGCACATAAATGGTAATGCCGTTGCGGACCTTGTAGCCACTCATGCCGGTACCCTCATACAGGGTGCCGTTGATGGAGTACATCCAGCCCGAGCCTTGGGTATAGTCAAACTCCCCGATGCTGTCCCGGTCATAGTTGTCATTGGTGGTGATGCCGTCCCGCAGGATCAGCTCCCAAAGATGCTCCGGGACATTGGCTCGGTAGGCAATGTCGCCCCGGCTAATCCGGCGCAGATAGAAGTTCATAGTGGCAGACCCCTGGTAATCCGGCTCATAACCGCGCTCCTGCAGGAAGCGCAGCAGCACGGATGCCGCCGTTTCGCCCTCCACGATGTCCAGCGTCCCGGTGTCCAGAATGCCCAGGCCGATGGTGGTCGCATCCAGCACCACATCCACCGAGCCTGCCGGGTCGCCCTCACTGATCTGGTGATAGGTGACGGTGTAGACCTTCATGGTGGAGTTTCCGTTACCATCCCAGGCCAGCACCCGGACGATGTGGGTTTCTTCATCGCCCAACTGAGGGGGATCGAAATACAACTCGTAGGTGGGCTGGGAATCGCCGTAGCTCTTTTCCACGGTCTTTCCGTCCAGTGTGACCCGGATCTGATTGGAGTAGATCACACCGGCTCCCAGCTCTGCGTTGGCACGGGCGATCACCGTCAAGGGGAAGGTTTGGGAGGTCATGTCCAGACTGGCTCCGTCCAGATTGGTGACGATAGAGGGAGGATAGTCCCCCACCGTCGGGTGGGTATCGTCCGCAAGATTCGCGTAATAGCCCACCCGGTACTGAACAAGTCCCAGGAAGGTCTCCCCATCATAAAGAGACAGCACAAAGAGGTTATCTGCGTTGAAATCCAGCTGCGCCTCATAGTCCTGGTTATTCTGAGAAGTAAGCAGCAATCCGTTTCCGGAATTGGTCTCATTTTTCAGCCGGACACGGATATGCAGATCACCTTTACCCAGGGGATAGGCCACAAAGGTCAGCTTGCCGTCGGGCAACTCTGCCTTGGTAAGCTGCTGGGTTTTCAGTGTCGTATAAATGCGGGGGGTATCATCCTCCTCACCGCCGCTGCCGTGGTCACCGCCGCTGCCGCCGTGGTCCCCGTCGTCTCCGCCGGTGCCATCACCATGGTCACCGGAATCCTCGGAGCCGCCTTTGTTATCGTCTGACTTGGAACCGCCCTGGTCGCCCTTGCCGGGGTTATCCGTGGGGTCTGTGGGGCCCGATGGATCCGGCTTGGTGTCATCGGGTTTCTGCGTGTCATCCGGCTTCTGCGGCTCATCGGGCTTCTGCGGTTCATCAGGCTTCTGCGGCTCTGATGGATCCTGGGCAGTATCCGTATTCTCTGTATTATCCTTGCCGGAGCTTTGTCCGCCAGTGCTGCCGGAGCCTTGCAGCGACTCTGCCTGGAGCCGATCCGGCTGAGTGCTGATGGGATTCTCCGGCCTTGTCCGACCGGAGGAAAGAAGTGAGAGGCTGATCCCTGCCACCAGCACAATGACCAGCAAAATACTCACGGCGCTATATAGGCCGCTATGTTTTTTCATACGGGTATCCTCCAAATGCTTATTTTGGATTCTTACCATCGTCTCCTAAAACAGGAGGCAATGGTAAAGCCCCAAAATATGGCGAATTGCCTCCCCTCCCAAAAGGGAGGGGAAGCTATGGATTCGCCTTGGTTTACTTGGAATTTTTGACGACCGCAACGGCGTCGGTGGAGTTGACGGCCTTGTCAAGGTTCACATCCGCGCGCAGGAACTTCCGCACAGAGACTTTCTCGAAGTCGGTGTACTTGCCGCTGTAGATGTCATAGGTGAGTTGCGCATCGTTGATGTCCACAACGCCTGTCTCGTTGACATCATAGCTCTGCTTCACTTCCTCGGCTGTGGCGCTGGCCTGGGTGATCTTGGCCTCAGCCGTAGCCTGGTCGAATGCCTCATTCTTGTCCACAATCACCAGCCAGCTGTACACATTATCACCATAAGCGGTGGTCTTGTACATGACATCCTCGCCGTAGGCAAAAGCCTTGCCCTCTTCGGGGGTGCCGGTCACGGTTACCAGAAACACGGTCTTGTTATCCATCTGCACATACTCGGAAACAGCTACCTCCATGGTCAGAGTGGATTTCTTCTCGATGGTGATGACCAGATCGCCGGTGACATTGGCGATGGTGTAGGTGTTGTTAGCACCCTCGGTGATAGTCACATCCTTGCCGCCCATAGTGGCAGTGATGGTGTACTCAAAGTTCTTCTGCTTGGCCACGGTGAAGGTGTAGTTAGCCTTTTCCTGAACGGTGCTCTCGCCGGTAGCATCACCTGCGCCGGCGCCGGCAAAGGTGACCTTGTAGGTTTCCAGCGGCTTGACCTGCTTGTTGCTGTTGATGACGATGTTTCCGATCACATCCGCACCGGGGATGGTGTAGGTGGTGGTGCCGTCGTCATTTACCTGGGCCGTAAAGCCGGTGTATGCCTTGCCGCCGATGGTCACAGCCATCTTGTAGACAAAGCCATCCGCAGGGGTCAGCATGAAGGTGTAGTCAGTCTGGTAAGTAGCAGTCGCAGCACCGGTGGTATCGTCGCCCTGGGCGACAGTGAAGGTCTTGGGAGTCTTGGTGCTGGAGACAACCACATTGCCGTTGACATTGGGCACGGTGTAGATGCCATCCTCGTCCGGGCTAACTGTCGTTGCCTCACCGCCGCCGACGGTGACGGTGACAGTATAGTCATAGTTGGGGTCTGCGGGCTTGAAGGTCAGAGTGCCGCCTGCTGCGATCACGGAGCCTTCCGCGTCGGTACGGGTGAAGCCATCCGGCAGAGTCACGGTGTAGCCGCTGACGGTAATAACGGCGGTGTCATCCAAAATGGCAGCCGCAGGTGCGTCAAACTCAATGGCGTTTGCATTGGTATCCACACACGCTTCCGTTACTTTCACATCAGATTTACCCTGGCCGGCTGCCACAAAGCTCAGAGTCAGTGCATCGCCCAGCTCGGCGGCTTTGCCGTAACGCACGATTCGCACGGTGCCGCTGCCGGGGATCACGCGATAACCATCGATGCTGGTGGCTTCCATGTTCAGCGTCAGAATGGCGGGGTCAAAAGAGAAGGTCATGTCGTAGGCGTTGTAGGTGGTCTTGCCGTCGTTGTTGCCGATGGCCACAGGGATCTCCACGATTTGGCCGGAGGCTACCTGCTTGTCCGCACCCAAGGACACGGTGTAGCCCTTGGCAGCAGCAGTCTCGACGGGAATGGTCAGCTCGCCGCCAACTACTTTGTGGGCAACCTTGATGTTATGTGCCGGATCGTCCGGATTATATTTTTCCAGGTTTTCAATCGTCAGCTTGAATGTGGCCGTAGAAGTGTTCGCTCCCTCTTTGGCCTTAAATGTGAATGTGTCCAGCTTTCCCGCAGACCAGGTCGTCGGTTTACTCGGCTTTGTGTTCAAATAAACCGCCCGAACCCAGCCATTTGCATTCGCTACATTTTCATTTGTAGTATCGTCAAAGGTATCGGGGACCTTTTTCACATATTCGTATGCTTCCTTATCGAAATCGATCTTAAATCCTGCGCCATCGACGACCGTGTCCTTATCCAGGCTCACAGTCAGCGTCACGGTCTCACCGGGGGCGACGGAGGTCTTATCTGCGCTCATAGTGATGGTCGGTTCGTCTGCTGCAAAGACGGCAGGTACCAGGCTCAGCACCATCGCCAATGTCAGCAGAATAGAAACGATTTTTTTCATGTGTTCTCAATTCCTCCTATCAAGATTTTTTCTCAGCAGGGAATTCCGTAATATTTCCCAGGTAGAACTGGCAGATCATCGAGGCATCCGAAACATCTACTGCACCGTCTCCGTTCACATCGGCAGCTGCATTCTGCGCATCCGTCGGTGCTACATTGCCCAGATAGAACTGGCAGACCAGCAGCGCATCCGAAACATCAATGGTATTGTCTCCATTCACATTCCCATACATCACATCCGGTTCCGTCTTGGCATACTCGAAGGTGAACAGTGCGATGGGCGCAGAGTTCTTGTCAGCGGGGGCACTCAGCGTGATCGCCTTGCCGCTGCCGTCCTCGTTGCGGACATACCCTGTCACCGGCATGATCACGGTCTGCGTGCCGTCCGCATTGAGGGTATAGCTGTTCTCCAGCGTGATGGGCTTGAGGGTATAGCCGCTTGCCTGCGCCGCCGCACGGTTCACGGCAGTCGCCGCGAACTCCACCTCATAGGCGTAGACCGTGGTGCCGTCGTGACGGATGTCCACGTCCTTGTTGTAGGTCACGGTCACCGTTTCCGCGCCTTCGGGCACGGTCACATGGTACTTGGGCACTTCCTTATAGGTCGTCTGGCCGTCCGCGCTGGTCAGCGTGGTGATGCCCTCGTAGCTGGTATTCTTTGCTGCCAGTTTTTCACCATTCACGGCAGCGTCCTGGAAGGGGCGCTCCAACTCGGCGTCCGCCGCCACGTTCAAGATGGCTGTAGCCGGTGCGATCTTGGCATAGTTCGTGCCGCCGCTGTCGTCCTTGGGGATCGTCCGGTTGGGGTCCATGCCCACGAGGTAGTAGGTGCCCTCCTCTGTGGGGGCGGTGAAGGAGAAGGTGCTCTTTCCGTCAGCCGCTTTCTTGTACTGATCGACTTCCTCCCACTTGTCGTTATACAGGAACACATCCAGGTTTGAGAAGGGATAGAAGTCGCTGCCCTCAAAGGTCGTGCCGTAAGCCTGAGAGGAGATCGTCATCTCCATGCCGGGGCGGGCATTGTACTCGTCCTTTTCAAAGCAGGTAAACGCGCCGCCGCTACTGTAAAAGCTCCAGTTCGAGAACATGGCCACATCCCAGGTATCCCCGTCCGACAGCACGATGTAGTCGGAGGTGGAGCCCCAGCCGGGGCTCATGTAGGGGAAGCAGTGGTTGCGGTAGTACATCAAGTTCTCGTCATGGCCCCAAAAATTTTCCATATAAAGGCTGGTGGGCGAGCCGCTGATAGTCAGAGCGGCAAAGCTGTCTGCCGTATAGGCCGGTGTTTCATCCATGTAACAAACATCTTCACCCAGCTTAAAGCTCGCCAGCGCGTCACGAGGATAGGCACCCTTGCAGCATTGCTCCTCCGGCAGGCCGATGAAGTAGCGCTCCAGCAGATAGAGATACAGGTGCAGGCCGGTGGGCCGCTCCACGATGTTCTTGTCGATGTATTTGCCTTCTCCGTTTTCCGTGTGATAGCGGTAGTATTCGTCCAAGTTGTACCGGCCCAAGTCAAAGTAGGGGACGGTGATGGCCTTGTGGCACAGCACCGTGCCGTCGCGGCCTCGGATGGGCACGCCGTCGTTGGAGATGGTCACATACACTGTGACTTCCTTGGCGGGGGTCTCATCGTAGTTATACTGTGCGTCCAATCCGTGGGGAGCTTCCGTGACCGTGATGGTAAAGGTCGCTGTAAGCTCTTTGCCGTCCGAGCAGGTCGCCTTGACCTTCGGCGTATAGGTGCCGGGGTCTTTCTCTGATACATAGAGTGAGCCGTCCTTGACCTTGGTTTGGGCGCTGAACTGCGCTGCGTTGGTCAGCGTGTAGGTCAGCGTATGGCCGTCTGTATCTTCAAAGACATCTGTCAGCTTGATCTCCAGCAGGCTGCCGGCCACAACCTCGCCGGTGGTGACGGCATCCGCCTTCACGGAAACGCAGGAATCCGCAGCCAGCGCCGGTATGACGCCGAATACGCCTGCCGACAGAGCCAAAGTCAGTGCCAGCAGCAGAGATAGTATGCGTTTTCTCATATTTGTTTACCTCATTTATGCGTAGGTTACATCCAGCGCGCGTAGAGCGTCATGTTGCTGCGCACCGGGTCTTTCTGTGTATCCCAGGGCTTGGTGAGCGCCTGATCTGCATACCAGCCGCCGAACACTGCGCCGGGCTTCGTGGGCGTCATGACTTCGCCAATGACGCTGCCCCGCTTCACGGACACGGCCTCCAGTTCTGTGCCGCCGCTGGTCTCAAAGCGGACCTTCTTCTTGCCCAGCAGAGCCAGCAGAATCAGCAGCAGGGCCAGCAGGCCCGCACCGCCTATAATCCACCAGGTGGCGCTTCCCGCGGCGACCCCCTCGGCCCAGTTGGCGTAGAGGGTCATGTTGCCCTTAACGGTATCCTTGTGGAAGTCCCACTTTTGAGTGCGGTCCAGGTCTCTGTACCACCCCTCCAGGTGGTAGCCCTCCCGGATGGGGTCCTCGGGCTTTTTCACCTTTTCACCGTACTGGACGGTCTGGGAGGGGACCTCCGTGCCGCCGTTGCTTTCAAAGGTAACGGTGCAGTCCGTGGTGACGATGACGGACACGCTATTATCCTTCACGGTGTATCCGGCCATGCCGTCCTGGGTGGAAACCAGGGTGTTGGTGGGGATAAGCTGCGACACACCCTTCGTGCCGATGACCTTCATCTGAAAGCTTCCGACTACCACCTCCGGCTCCCAAGCCTCGCCGCCCTTAAAGGACACGAAGTTCAGATAGAAGGCCCGCCCGCCGGTGCGGCGGCCTAAGTCGCTCCAGCGGATGCCGGGGGCGGTCATGACGCTGCCGTCCACCAGCTGGAGGAAGGTGTCGTCGTACTCGATTTCCGTCTGCATACCGTACATATCGGCGCTTTCCTGGGCATCGGTGCGCTTGAGCACCAGGGTCACGGTGATGGTCTCGCCAGTGGTGGCCCGCACCTCGTATGCACCGCCTACGGACAGGTCAAAATTGTAGCTGCGGCTCTCGTCCGTTTTGCCGCCCGTCTGCGAGGCAAAGGCTGCGGTGGGCAGCAGGCACAGCAGCAGACACAGGGCTGCCAATAGTGTAAAAATGCGTTTTCTCATGCTGTTCTCCTTCTCTCTCCGCCCGGTTGGGCCGTTTTTTGCCCGGCCTGGCCGGGGCGAAGTCCCCAATGGGGGATAGCCTCCCCTCCCGCCGGGGAAGGGAGGCTGGCAGGACCTTACTTAAACTGATTCACGATGGCCACAGCGTCGGTGTGATCCACCACCTTAGTGGCGTTTACATCCGCACGCAGGAACTTCTCCACGGAAACCTTGGTGAAGTCACTGTATGTGCCGTTATACATATCGTAGACCAACTGCGCATCGTTGACATCCACCTTCCCGGTCATGTTCACATCGAAGCTCGGGGTGATGGTAACCACATTGTCTGCGGCAGAGATGGCGACCTTGGCGGCGGCCCCCTCCTGGGTCAGGGTCTGACCCCTGTCCACGATCACCAGCCATGCGTACTGATCCGTGCCGTAGGCATTGACCTTATACATGGTGTTTCCGTCATAGGTGAAGGCTTTGCCTCCCTCGGGGGTGCCCTTGACCGTTATGAGCATCATGGTCTTGTCATTCAGCTCCAGGTAGCGGGATACGCTTACCTCCTCCGCATTTTGGGAAACCTTTTCCACATTCACCACCAGACGCCAGCTGTAGGCATATTGGCTCAGCTTAGTGTAAGGAATGGGGTCCACCACATACTTACCGTTGCCCAGGGACCGGACTTTGGCGGGCATATTCGCCGCTGTGGAGGTGCTGCTGAGGGGCTGATAGTAAGCGGTTACTTTGTAGGTGCAGTTCTCCCTCTCATTCAGCCGGAGGTAATAGGGCATATCCCTGGGAACGGAGGTTCCGTTTCCGGGTGCCTGGTCCTCAGCACCGTTGCCCGTCACCAGAACGGCATAGCCGGGGTACTCGTCGTTGGTTCTGGTACTGATGATGAAGTACACAGTGCCGTCGATCTTGCTGCCAGGGAGGGTGTAGGTGATGGTGCCGTCCGCATTAGCCACAGGGGTCAGGCTGACCTGATCGGAGCGCGTGCCGTTGGGATAGCGGATCTCATAGTGGATCCAATAAGAGAGTCCCGCTCTGGGAGTAACGATCACGGAATAATCCTGCAGGTAGGTCGCCTTGTCCGGACCCTTGGTCACATCCTTTTCCAGCAGAGGATCCTTGTCACCAAAGACGTATTCCACATCGTACTGCTTGGGGGTCTTGCTGGTGCAGGTGACCTCCACATTGCCGGAGATATTCTCGATGGTGTAGGTGTCATTTGCGCCGAAGGTCAAGCCCTCGGTGACGGTATCGCCCATCTTCACGGTGAAGGTGTAGGTATAGTGGCTGTCCACGGGCTTGAAGGTGAAGCTGCCGCCGTTGGGGACCAGGCGGGTCTCGTCAGAGGTGAACGCATCCGGCAGGGTCACGGTGAAGTTGTTGGCGTTGACCACGGTGTCGGCGTCGGTGACAGTGGCATCCGGCGCATCAAAGTTGATGGAGTTGGCATCCAGATCAAATTTGGCATTGGTCAGCGTCACGGTGGAGGTGGCAGTCGCCTTGGCGGTGAACTCCAGGGCCAGGGCCTCGCCCAAAGCCTGAGTAGCGCCGTAGCGGCGGACCCGAACGGTACCGTTGTTGTCCTCCACCGTCAGGTTGGCGGCGTCACCGGTCTTGGTGTTCAAGGTCAGTGCCGTCGGGTCGTAGGTAAAGGTCATGTCATAGGCGTTGAAGCCGGTGATGTTTTTCTCGGAGGAGGCGACCGTCACCGGAATACGCACCTGCTGATCCGCAGAGATCTGCTGGTCAGCACCCATCGAAACAGAGTAGCCGGTCTCGGTTCTCGGATTAGAACCCGTACCGACTGTCATTGTAAAATCATTTTCCCATTTTGTAGTTGGAAGTCTTCCGGTTTTGGCGTATACACCACCTTTCACACGGTAGTTAATTGCTTGCCCTATATCGCAAGTCGAGGACACTTTGAAGGTGATCTTTGCAAAGGGTCCCTGCGGCAATGCCTGAATCTTTTGGGCAACGGAATCATCACTTCGACCATTCTCGTCAAAACGGACTTCGCCAGCATATTCGCCAGCGGTGTCTTCTGTAATTTCGTATGCAATCTCAGTCCCGTAAAATTCAACTTTTTCACAGGAGAGGACATCTTTGTTATAATATATTGAACTCCATAGTCTATATACATCCGCTGTACTTCTATCCAATGACATGACAGCGGTTATTGTCTCGCCGGGATTAGGGGCTGTATTATCAAAAGTGACACTAAAAACATCATCAATTTGCGACGCAGCATACACAACAGGGGTAATGCTTAAAAGCATAACGCAGGTCAGTATCAGGGAAAGAATTCGTTTTTTCATACTATTCTCCAAATAAAAGTATGAGGTCCGGGGAATACGCAAGCGGATTCCCCGGACCTGCGTTTTACAAGTGCAATGCCATCAGGCTCACCATATTACTTGATACAGTATATCCGTTAGATTGCATCGCAGACGTGCTATAATCCTTACTGGTCCTTCAATTTAAGACAAGTCATTGAGACGAGGATCTTCCAAATATGCAGCGAGAATCTCCACATCCTCGTCGTTCAACTTACCATCATCATTGAGGTCAGCCTGTGCCCACTGTTCAGCGGTAAGTGTAGCCGAAGTCTTTTTATCAGCCACCCACTGGGTAAGCAATGTCAAATCATCCTCGTCTACATACCCGAAGGGGTCAAGATTAACGTTACCTACGACCGGCGTTTTCAGGCCAATCAAGCTGGTCTGCCAGGTCAGAGCGGGGCTGTACCGGCTGGAACCGAAGGCTGCGGTGGTCAGACCCGTGTTCATGCTGGTCACGAAGTCTGCGGAAGCCATCGTATCCTTGCTCACAGCAGTGGCCGTCTGAGAGGTGCTCTTGGCACTGCCAATGCCCTGACTGCAGGTGAAGTCCAGATAATACAGGTTGGACATCGCTGCGGAGGCGTTGTTGGTCATGCCGACCACAGCGCCCACATTGCTGCCGGTGCTCTCCACATAGGCCCGGTTGTAGCAGTTCTTCACGGAAGCGGACGCGCCGGAGGCAAAGGCCACGATACCCGCCACATAGTTGCCGGCACCGGTAATGCTGCCGGTGTTGTAGCAAGCGGTGACGCCCTTGGTGGTCTGACCCACGATGCCGGCCACATAGCCGTTGCCGGTGATCGCACCGCCGTTGTAGCAGCCGGTAATGGTGCCGGTAGCGTAGCCGGTGATGCCGCCCACATACTGGTAGGCACGGATAGTGCCTTCGTTGCCGCAGTTGGTGGCGTTGGAATTCACCAGACGGCCTGCAACGCCGCCCACGCTGCTCCAGTTGCCATTCACGCGGGTAACGGTGATGTCAACATCGGAGACAACGCCGGAGATGTTGGTATAGTTGGCGTAGGCCACCACGCCGCCGGAATAGGCGTTGGCAACGCTGCCCGTGGAGGTCAGGTACATCTTGCCGGTCACCTTCAGATTCTGAATGGTGGCGTAGCTGCTGCTGGTGCCGTTCACATAGCCGAACAGTCCCTTATACGGAGCCGCGGTAGTGGTGGCACTGTAGTAGATGCCCATGTTCTTCACGGTGTGATTATTACCGTTAAAGCTGCCCTTAAAGGCTGTGCTGGCGGTAGTGCCTCCGATGGGCGTCCAGTTGTAGCCGGCCAGGTCAATATCACCCGTCAGCGCACCGTTGATGGCATAGCTCCCGCCGTTGACTTGCGCCGCAAACCAAGCCAGCTCCGCTGCGTTACCAATCTGATACACGCCGTCGGTCAGAGTGGGCTGCGTCTTGGTGGTGCCGTCCCATGCGCCGGCAGTAGAGGCCGTCAGCGGAATGGTCTTGGTCAGCACACCGCCGGACACATTGGCCTTGTCTGCACTGCCCAGGTAGAAGCTGCCGTAGACATAGTCGCAGCCGGCGCAGAGCACCGCATAGGTGTAAGTGCCGTAGGGCAGGTTCTCATACTCGCCGTTGCTGTTGGCGGTATGGACATTGCCTGCGGCATCCGTCAGCGTCACAGTGGGCGTGGCGGTGGTGGGATTGGTAATATTCAGCTTCAGCTTGAAGTTATAGCGCGGAGTGACCTCCACATTCACATTAGGGAAGCGGTTCAAGCAGAAGTTCACCGTGACCGCGTTGAAGTTCGTGCCCACGCCGGTATCCGACATGTTATACAGGGTGGCAAACGGGTTCGCCGCCGAGTACATGGACCCGTAGGTATAACCGTTGGTGAGCTGAACATTGGCGGTGCTGCCGGAGCCAAAGTCCACATTCGTCGGGATTGTCAGCTCCAGCTTGGCCTGATCCATCTGCTGATACTGAGCGACATTGGTCTTATAGGCCGTATCGCCGCAGGAGTAGAACAGGTTGTAGGTAGTGGGGTTGAAGATACCACTGTACTTGTAGATGCCACGGTAGCTGCCCTCGAAGGTGAGAGACACCTTATCGCCGGGCATGATCTCCCTCTCCTGGGGATTGGAGGCGTTGGTGACCGTGGCGGTCACTTCGGCCACGCGAGCCAGACTGTAGGACACCTCGTTGTTAGCTGTCATCTTGATGACAACAGTACCACCGGCCAGCCCCGCATTGCGGAAGCCCAGGAGACTTGCATGGTACGTGCCGTTGGAATCCGCCGACAAGGTGGTCCAGCCGGAGAGAGCGCTCTTCATGGTGGTCTTGTTGGTGGTGACAATGGCGTACTGAACATTGGACACACCATAGTCTTCGCTATTGCTTGCCACCGTGAAGTCCAGGGTGGGGGCGGTGTCGTTGCTCAGATAGAACCAGTTGTCGTAGTTATAATCCCACGCCGTCGGGCGAGAAGAACTCAAGCCGTTGGAATTATAGGCGATATTGGCCGTTGCGGTACCGTTTTCCTCGCTGCTGAGCACAAAAACACTGGTGCGCTCCGGATTCGTGGCCGGATAGAAGCCGCCGTGGGTGCCATGTGTGTCATCTGCCGCATATACATCCAGCGCCTTGTAATTCACGGCAAGGATGGTCGTTCCGTTCGGTTTCACATCGAGCCAGTTGTTCTCGGCGTTGCCGCCGTTGGACTTCTGCAGGGTGGGCGAACCAGCCAGCGTATGAACCTCAAATTCAGGCTCAATCATGATATTTGCCGCGTCAGAGTTGATGATCTGCCACAGGCGATAAGAACGGATACGCTCTGTCCCCATCGTGTACTTGTAACCGCTGGGGGACAAGAAGGTCTGAATCTCCGCTTCGTCACGGGTCTTGGCCATCGTGCCAAGATTAGAGAAGCTGTGGGAATGCTGATCCGTGGAGTCTCCAGCATTGAAGGTGAATTCCTTCGCAAAACTGGTGGTGCTGCTCTGGAGCCATCCGGCCTTGGTCACATAAGTGGTGCCGCTGCGGATGTCCTTCAAGCGCCAGGTGTAGTTGGAATTGCTCTTGCTGATTTTGTAGGTCAGCGTTCTGGTAGCGTCAACGGATGCGTTTGCATCGCCACTGGTGCTGCCCGTCTTCGGCTTAATGATCTGTGTGTTGAAATTATTATACTGGAAAAACAGGTTGAAGTCCGCATAGGCAGGAACCGTCACCGTCAGGTTGATGGCCTGGGAAAGCGCCAGGCTCTTTGTAACAACCGTGTATCCGGCGGCAGTCGTGTTGTTGATCGCCTGAGTGAAGATGTAGTCCTCGGCACAGGTGCCGATGGGGTCCACATAGGCATTCCAAAGGGCTGCGTTTCCGGCAGAGTACAGCATGAAGGGGTAGTAAGTATAATTGCCGGAAGTATAGGGCGCACCATGCTGCACATCGCCGCCCATGCTGGGCATTGAGATACGGGCAGTGTAGTCGCTTGCGGTGAAGTAGGTGTTATCGGTTTTGCGGCTCGTGGTGTAAATGGAATGCAGCCGCAGGTAGAGGCTCGTACCGCCGCCGGTGCCGCCGTCCACATTGGTCTCTGTGGGCAGGGTCAGGCTGTGGCCGCCGAGGTAGACATCGTACTTTCCGGAAGAGGCATTGTAGCCATACGCACGGAAAGAGTACTTGCCGGGAGCCAGGGAAGCATAGAACTCATTGTAGTTGCCGTTCTTGTTGCCCGTTGTGGAGTTCAGTGTGTTGGTAAAAGTGCTGTCCAAAAATTGGACGCTCTCGTACAGGCTGGGATCGACGCCATCCTCCCGATAAATGTAGGTGTCGCCAACTTTACCGATGTAATCGGCGCCCTTCTCATCGAAGCCCTTAGTCTTGTAAAGCTTGATGAGCGGATAAATATTGCCGTTGGAGGAGTAATTCATATCCTGGCCAACATAGAAGGTGTAATTCTGCGGAGTTCCTGCTCTTACATCCAGAGTCAGCGTCCAAGTGTCCGTAGAATCGCCGTAAGTATTGGTCGCATGGAATTCATAGACATATGTACCGGCGGCATTCTCCGTGATCTGGATGGTGGTGCTGCCGAACAGAGCCGGAGTGAAATAGTAGGGGCCGGTCCTGGTATCTCCAACATATCTATAATAATAGTAGTTGGTGTAGTTCAGCGCTGTGCCGTCCGGATTCTCGAAGATATTACCGGCCTGCAAGTCGGTGAGATTGTAAGCATAGCCAGCCGTTACCGTATCGCTTGCAGTAGAGGACACACCTTCCTTCAATCTCGGGATCTGCTGGTTGGCATCTGTTACAGTCAGGGTGATGGTGTGGGTAGCCGTTCCAGTATTATCGGAAGCGGTCAGCACCACCGTGTAAGTCCCCGCAGCAGTGGGGGTGTAACCCAGAATCGTGCCGTTCAGCGCCTGAGCAACGCCGTTGATAGTCGCCGTGTAGGTCAGCGTATCACCGTCAGCATCGGTAAACACATCAGCCAAATCCAGCGTCCACGCATTACCAAGTGTTACATTGGCTGTGGTGATTGCATCGGAAGCGACCGTAGGGGCCGAGTTGCCTTCATAGGCGAAGGCGAGGAAGTGGACGGGCGCATAGCTGGCGCTGCCGTCATACTCCGGCGCATAGGCAGTTCCGCTACCATCTGCACCCAGCACAAAGCTCTTTTGGACCGTGGTCCCATCCTCGGCGGTACGGGAGTAGTTCAAGGGAATTGTGATTGTGATATCCCCATTGCTCTCCGTATAGGCCATTTCTACACCGCCGCCAGTCCACTGCGGCACATCGGCGTAGTAGCCGGATGCTTCACCGCTCGTGGCATTGGTCAGTATGGCAGCGTCTTTGTAGGTGGCCTTTACATAGGTCGTGCCTGCGGGAACGGTGACCAAGTAGTAGGGCACATTCTCGAAAGCAGAGTAGCCGGTAAAGGTCACAGGGTTCTGCACACTGATGGTTGCCGTTCCTGTGGTCTGGTCATTCGCACCATAGGGAACAATACTATCCAGCGGCGCAGCTACTGTGGCTTGTTCCGTTGCAAAAACTGCCGTGGGAAGGATGGACAGAACCATCATGAGCGCAAGCAGCATTGAAAGGAACTTTTTCGCTGTCTTTTGCATTTCCAATCTCCTCTCAGAAAATTTTTTATAATAAGGCCTGCCGGCATTATTACCTTAGCTGCGAGCACATTTTCGCATCCAATAAGAAAATAACAAGGTTATATAGGGGCGCGACACCCTATTATAATTGGTGTCGCGTTCCGATCTGTCCAAGGCGAAAGGTTCTTTCGTTAAGAGGATTGGGCGGAAGGGGCTGGCTAAGCCCCTCCTGCCCATATGGAAAGCTGGCGGATTTCCGCCCTCGACTTGACAGACCTTAGTCAAGCATTACATCTGTTGCAACGGAGGTTTCCTCCGTGGCTTCGTGAACAGCGTATTTACTTTGGCGCTGCTTGGCTCGCTCGGCCCGTGCTGCCCGTTTAGCGTCACGCTCGCTCCGATGCAGCTGAATTTGG
>OLOT01000626.1_pt1 | contig 25283 bp, 38 predicted proteins | sample 1671991 | NCBI WGS metagenome assembly OLOT01 (sample SAMEA3136634, study PRJEB25190) | human gut metagenome | biome: human gut; feature: human-associated habitat; material: faeces | place: Austria | collected 2013
GCGGTAGACCTCTAAATCGTGCACAGGCTCTGGCGAAGATCGCAGAAATCAAAGCGAAGTTCGGACTGAAAGGAGCAACTGTATGACGGGCAAAGAGGCAATTATTCATTATCTGGAGACGCACAAGAGCTTCTGTGCGCCGGACGTTGCTGCGACAACAGGTATGACATTAACCAGCATAAATCAGGCTGCGGCAAAAATGGCGCGGGCAGGAATCCTGGTCATTGATGGTAAGGTCTGGCGAACGTTTGTTTAACGGTTAGCTACTCAGGATGATAGGGCGGGGCAAGTGAGTATGAAGCGGATTTTCAGGAATGCCGTCAGAGTTTGGAAATAAAGTGGGTTTTCTAGTGGCAAGAGACTTGATAATATTTAGTTCTTTAAATCCAAGGAGATAGGGTTATGAGAAAATTTATTTTAGCCTTTGTCATAAGTGCCTCGTTTACAGCAAATGCTGGTGTAGAGAAGTTAGGGCCGTGGATAACAAAGTCTGAGATAAATAAAATGACTGACCAGACTGACTTTGTGGCTCTTAATTTATCACCAGATTCATATAACAAAGCAGGTACTGATCGTGCAACTTCACTGGTGTTGCGTTGTAGTGATAACAAAACAGATGCCTATTTATCATTCAATGATTATATGGGGTCGGACAACCCAAGAATTACAGTGCGGTTAGATGGCGGAAAGCCGGTCAAGAGTGTTTGGGGAGGTGGGGAAGGCGGTGATTCTGCATTTGTTCCACAACCAATACAATTTATAAAGACCTTGGCTAAGCATAAAAAAGCTATTTTTGGGTTTGAACCTTATGGATCAACTATGCAAGTAGTTGAGTTTGACTTGTCTGAGATTGATAAGGTTGTGGAAAAAATTTCACAGTCTTGCAATTGGAAATGACAAAAAAATTTCATATGAACCCAGTTGGCGCTGGGTTTTTTATTTCAGTAGCCAATAATGCATTCAAAATCTCTTACTTGAGAAACGGCCTATTTGAGATTTCAGTCGTGGCAGGATGATCAGTTGATTCGAGTATTGACGCATTTGCGTCATAATAGATTGCAGTAATTTCATTGCACTACGTGAACTGGTCATGACTCGTCACCGATTTTGTAGGATGCTTAGAAGGAAAACTATTGAATGCCACTGCAGCAGCACAACAGCTGGAGGTAAAATGAAGAACAAATTGACGGGAATTAGCATAGATACAAATCAAAGCTCTTAGAGGGCTTTTATTCTATGATAAATGGACTTTGTTTGAGAGTGATATTATGAAACCGAAGAAACTAAGAGCTGAGCAGCAGTACCATTTAGACCTTGAATTAGTAAAGAAGAAGCCAGCGAACCGCACCGAGGCAAAAGCCCATTTGGCGGCACAATTACGGATTAGCAAGTACAAGACGCAGGCCTCTTCCAAAATTCGCGTTGGTAGTTTCAAGGGAAGAAAGAAGGTGCATTTTAGCCAGGCGGAAGAAGATGCTAGGAAGGCAATGGCTAAAGCTAATGCAGTTAGGTTTTCAGAAGGTGAGGTTGAGTCCGTTGATACAGAAAGAATATCAGAAAGTAACAAACGCTGGCGCGGGAGAACCGCTGACTAATGTCTGATTTAGATATTGCAGCAAAGCTGTATGAAGAAAACACATTCATGGGCAGATGTGACATTACAGGGAGTTTTAGTTTTCAATTGCTGAAGGCATCGAATCATATTCATATTCATATTGTTTTGAGGGGTAATTCATGGATGCAGGGATAGCCTCAGTTGTCGCCGCAATTATTGCCGCAGCTGCAGCTGGAGTGGGGCTTGTTATCACTAAGGAGAATAAAACATCTGAGTTTCGGCAAGCGTGGATAGATGGTTTAAGGGAAGAGTTAGCTGAATTGATGGAGAACTTTTTACAATTACGCACGACTCCGCCTGAGAAGCTCCCTGAGGTGGCTGGAAAAATTTATTTTCTTTCCGCAAAAGTGAAGCTTAGGTTATCCAGTAAAAACTTAACTAATGAAGAGTCTCAGCTTTTGAAAATCATTGAGGATTACATTTTAAAAATGGATCGCTCATCTAACATTACAGATGTGGTCAGACAGTATTTTGAATATAGTTCCAGTGTTCTTAAAACTGAGTGGGAGAGAGTGAAACGAGGCGAGAAAAAATACAGAGTCGCTATCACGGTTTCGTACTCAATATTGGGTTTTTTGGGGCTCTATTTTGCTTTACGTTTCATTCCAGCGATAAGTGAAAAAATCTTAGAAATTATAGAGTTTTTAAATTATTCGTTGTTCTGATGACAAGCTTTGATTTTCCATAATCAACTTGTCATAATTAAGTCACCGGAGCCTGAACAACTCCGGTGACTTCTGCGCTAAACGGGGACGTTTATGCGCACATACAATCCAAACTCTCTTCTCCCTTCACAGATGCAGAAATGTACCTGCGATTTTTTGCATCCAGCGTTTGACCTCTGCGGAGGTGAATCGTGAACCTCCTACAAGATGGCATCAAATTGCATCGTGGTAACTTCACCGCTATCGGCCAGCAGATCCAGCCTTATCTGGAGGAAGGCAAATGCTTTCGCATGGTGCTTAAACCGTGGCGAGAGAGACGCAGTCTTTCCCAGAATGCACTCAGCCACATGTGGTACAGCGAAATCAGTGAATACCTCATCAGCAGGGGGAAATCGTTCGCTACCGCAGCATGGGTAAAAGATGCTCTCAAACACACATACCTCGGTTATGAAACCAAGGACCTGGTTGATGTCGTAACCGGCGAAATCACTACTATCCAGTCGTTACGCCATACCTCCGATCTTGATACCGGAGAGATGTATGTCTTCCTGTGTAAGGTTGAAGCCTGGGCGATGAATATTGGCTGCCACCTGACTATTCCGCAGAGCTGCGAGTTCCAGCTGCTGCGCGACAAGCAGGAGGCGTAATGGCTACACCGCTTATTCGTGTCATGAACGGACACATCTACAAAGTACCAAATCGTCGTAAGCGTAAACCTGAGCTGAAGCCATCCGAAATACCAACTCTGCTCGGATATACCGCCAGCCTGGTTGATAAAAAATGGTTGCGACTGGCAGCAAGGAGGAATCATGGCTGATTTGAGAAAAGCAGCGCGTGGTCGGGAATGCCAGGTAAGAATCCCTGGCGTATGTAATGGCAATTCTGAAACGTCTGTACTGGCACATATCCGGCTGGCTGGATTGTGCGGTACCGGTACCAAACCGCCAGACCTGATTGCCACCATTGCATGTTCTGCCTGTCACGACGAAATCGACCGCCGCACACATTTTGTCGATGCTGAGTATGCAAAAGAATGCGCGCTGGAAGGTATGGCGAGAACACAGGTTATCTGGCTGAAAGAGGGGGTTATTAAGGCGTGAATACCTACAGCATCACATTACCCTGGCCTCCGAGCAATAATCGCTATTACCGCCATAATCGCGGGCGCACGCACGTCAGCGCAGAGGGGCAGGCATACCGCGATAACGTCGCCCGAATCATTAAAAACGCAATGCTGGATATCGGCCTGGCTATTCCTGTGAAAATCCGCATTGAGTGTCACATGCCGGATCGCCGTCGCCGTGACCTGGATAATCTGCAAAAAGCTGCTTTTGACGCACTTACCAAAGCAGGTTTCTGGCTGGATGATGTTCAGGTCGTTGATTACCGTGTTGTGAAGATGCCCGTTACCAAAGGTGGGAAGCTGGAGCTGACCATCACCGAACTGGGGAATGAATGATGTTTGAGTTTTATGTGACAGAACGTCTTCGCCACCGCTGGATGCGCCTGCGCTTATATCGTTTCCCCGGTTCTGTTTTGACCGATTACCGGATACTGAAGAATTACGCCAAAACACTGAAAGGAGCTGCCGCATGAATACCCAATATTTACAGTATGTCCGCGAGCAACTCATTGTGGCTACCGCTGATTTGAGCGGAGCAACGAAAGGCCAGCTTGAAGCCTGGCTGGAGCATGCACAATTTGATACTGGTACATACAAACGAAAGAAGCGACGCATTCTGGATGAGGTAACTGGCAAGATTATTATGCTGGATAATCCGCCGATTTCCGGTAAGCAGTCGTACGCAAAAGGTTCATCTGTCGCCCTGATCAGTCCGGTCGAGTTTTCAACCTCTTCATGGCGCCGCGCTGTTCTGTCTCTCGATGAGCATCAGAAAGCATGGTTGCTGTGGAGTTACAGTGAAAATATTCGCTGGGAGCATCAGGTTGCCATAACGCAGTGGGCATGGAGCGAGTTTAAGACTCTGTTGGGTACCAGAAAAATTGCAGGTAAGACACTGGAACGCCTGAAGAAGTTGATCTGGCTGGCGGCACAGGATGTGAAGAGCGAACTGGCAGGGCGTGAGGCTTATGAATACCAGGAACTGGCGTCACTGGTGGGAGTGACATCAAAAAACTGGTCTGAGACATTCACTGAACGCTGGGTTGCAATGAAGCACATTTTTCTACAGCTTGATAGCGAAGCTTTATTGCTTCTAACGAGAACACGTTCAAAACAAAAGACGACATTTTCACAGCAAAATATTGCAAAACTGGATTAAAAAGCATATATTTCATATAAATCTGATATTTTGCCAATGTTGTACGCACTGGCAGTAATCCAAATTCAAGCTCGAGGTTTTAAGCCTTGGGCTTTTCTGTTTCTGGGCGGTGAGTATCCTTCCAACGTACCCCAGACAGGGTGTCTTCAGCTGTTGAGTTGATATTGCTTAACCCTCTGTTGCCAGCTACATGCTGGCTTTTTTATTCCAGGCTTGCGGGGAGCATCAACTCCGTGCTTTGTCGTTAAATTACCCCGTGAGCCTGATTTCTGACATTTAACGTCCCGGCCTTTTGTCGGCGGCGAAACATTGGCTATTCATATGCACGAAAAAGAGAGCCTTGCCGGAGCGTTCTGGCTCGTTTTGCTGATCATCGCAGGTTGGGGCGGTCTGGTCCGCTACCTGATAGATGTGAAGCAGAGTAAAGCAACGTGGAGCTGGATAAATGCTCTGGCTCAGATAGTGGTATCAGGATTCACCGGTGTTATTGGTGGCCTGATCAGCATCGAAAGTGGATTCAGTATTTACATGATTCTCGCGACAGCGGGGATTAGTGGTGCGATGGGTTCGGTTGCACTGACGTACTTCTGGGAACGACTGACAGGGGTGAAAAATGCAAAATCTTAATCCTCAGCGTAAAGCTTTCCTCGATATGGTGGCATGGTCAGAAGGAACGGATAACGGACGGCAGAAAACCAGAAATCATGGTTATGACGTCATTGTAGGCGGAGAGCTATTTACTGATTACTCCGATCACCCTCGCAAACTTGTCACGCTAAACCCCAAACTCAAATCAACAGCTGCCGGACGTTATCAGCTTCTTTCACGCTGGTGGGATGCTTACCGTAAGCAGCTTGCTCTGAAAGACTTCTCTCCGAAAAGCCAGGATGCTGTGGCATTGCAGCAGATTAAGGAGCGTGGCGCTTTACCGATGATTGATCGCGGTGATATTCGTCAGGCAATTGACCGTTGCAGCAATATCTGGGCTTCACTGCCGGGCGCTGGTTATGGTCAGTTCGAGCATAAGGCTGACAGCCTGATTGCAAAATTCAAAGAAGCAGGCGGAACGGTCAGAGAGATTGAGGTATGAGCAGAGTAACCGCGATTATTTCCGCTCTGGTTATCTGCATCATCGTTTGCTTGTCATGGGCTGTTAATCATTACCGCGATAACGCCATTACCTACAAAGCCCAGCGCGACAAAAATGCCAGAGAACTGAAGCTGGCGAACTCGACAATTACTGACATGCAGATGCGTCAGCGTGATGTTGCTGCGCTCGATGCAAAATACACGAAGGAGTTAGCTGATGCGAAAGCTGAAAATGATGCTCTGCGTGATGATGTTGCCGCTGGTCGTCGTCGGTTGCACATCAAAGCAGTCTGTCAGTCAGTGCGTGAAGCCACCACCGCCTCCGGCGTGGATAATGCAGCCTCCCCCCGACTGGCAGACACCGCTGAACGGGATTATTTCACCCTCAGAGAGAGGCTGATCACTATGCAAAAACAACTGGAAGGAACCCAGAAGTATATTAATGAGCAGTGCAGATAGCGCTGCCCATATCGATGGGCAACTCATGCAATTATTGTGAGCAATACACCCGCGCTTCCAGCGGAGTATAAATGCCTAAAGTAATAAAACCGAGCAATCCATTTACGAATGTTTGCTGGGTTTCTGTTTTAACCACATTTTCTGCGCCGCCACAAATTTTGGCTGCATCAACAGTTTTCTCCTGTCCAATTCCCGAAACGAAGAAATGATGGGTGATGGTTTCCTTTGGTGTTACTGCTGTCGGTTTGTTTCCAACAGTAAACGTCTGTTGAGCACATCCTGTAATAAGCATTGCCAGAGCGGCAGAAAACAACATTTTTTTCATCTTATTATCCTGCATTGTTAAAAACGGCAGAATCCTATGTGACAACAATTAAACGATAGTTAAATGGATTGATGAAAATTAAAACTATATAGGTGTACGGTCAGACTATTGGAGGTAGTCAGGATTTGAATGTCAGTCTGTTGTCGGCATTCTGGCAATGCAATTTGGATAAAGCGGGGATTAAAAAGATAGAGGCGAGCCGGTCAGGTAGAAATGAATCAGGCTCAAAGTGAAGCGGAAAAGGTCTGTGGTACAAGCTGATGCAGCCATAATTACAGCCTGATGATTTGTGGAATGAAACATGTTGAACCTCCTTAATTGATGTTATTCGAGTGATGAAGGCATTCTGTCCTTCTATAGTGTCCAGTAAATCAAACAGGAAACTTGTCCAACGTGTTGGACAAGCCTCTCCATTAGTGAGTTGTATTGATCACAACTCTACAAAGAATTCATTACTGGGTAGATGAAAATAGTTTCACGATGAATGGAGGAGGCTATGTCGGTGGCTTCTTCATTGGAGTACATATGCCATCACGAATCCCAAAAGCCTGCCGTGTTCGTGGCTGCCGCCATACCACCACAGACCCGTCAGGCTATTGTGAAAGCCACAAAAGCGAAGGCTGGAAGCAATACAAGCCAGGACAATCCCGTCATCAGCGCGGTTATGGTTCGAAGTGGGATGTTATCCGCGTGCGTGTGTTGAAGCGTGACAAAGGACTGTGCCAGTTGTGCCTGCGTGCCGGTGTGGTGCGTGAAGCGAAAACCGTTGATCACATCATCCCTAAAGCGCATGGCGGCTCTGATGCCGACAGTAATCTGCAGAGCCTGTGCTGGCCGTGTCATAAGGCGAAGACGGCCCGTGAACGGCTGAAGTAAGAACCAGTTCCCACTGCCAGAGGGGAGGGGCGGGTCAAATCCCTGTGACCTGACGTCTTCCGGACTGCCCGCCCCATCGTTTTTTTATACCCGCGAAAAATGAAATTTAACCAGGAGTGCCGCATATGGCTGGAACGGCGGGGCGTTCCGGGCGTCGCCCCAAGCCAACGGCGCGCAAGGCGCTGGCCGGAAACCCCGGCAAGCGAGCCCTGAACAAAGATGAACCTGTTTTTACGCCCATCAAAGGTGTTGAGCCACCAGAGTGGTTCGCTGAAGAAGATCTCCCTCTCGCCACGATCATGTGGCAACTAACAACCAAAGAACTCTGCGGTCATGGCCTGTTGTGCGTGACTGACCTCGCGGTGCTTGAGCGGTGGTGCGTGGCCTATGAGTTCTGGCGACGTGCCGTGAAAAATATTGCCATACAGGGCAACACCATCACCGGTGCAATGGGCGGCAGGGTCAAAAATCCGGAGCTGACCGCCAAAAAAGAACAGGAGTCCGAGATGAGCAGCACGGGGGCAATGCTCGGACTCGACCCCAGCAGCCGCCAGCGTCTGATTGGCCTGGCGGGGCAGAAGAAAGCTACTAACCCGTTTCTGAAAATTATCGAATCATGAGCCGGAAATCTTACCCCAACGTAAATGCTGCAAATCAGTATGCCCGGGATGTCGTGCGCGGAAAGATTGTTGCCTGCCAGTTTGTGATTCAGGCCTGCCAGCGCCATCTTGATGACCTGATGGCGGAAAAAAGTAAGTCGTTTCGTTACCGCTTCGACAAGGACCTGGCTGAACGGGCCGCGAAATTTATTCAGCTGTTGCCGCACACCAAGGGGGAGTGGGCATTCAAACGGATGCCCATCACGCTGGAGCCGTGGCAGCTATTTGTGATCTGCTGTGCGTTTGGCTGGGTCAATAAAGGCACCCGGTTGCGCCGCTTCCGGGAGGTGTACACCGAAATCCCCCGTAAGAACGGCAAATCAGCAATCTCTGCCGGTGTTGCCCTGTATTGTTTTGCCTGTGATAACGAGTTTGGCGCGGAAGTGTATTCCGGTGCCACGACAGAGAAACAGGCGTGGGAAGTCTTTCGCCCGGCGCGACTGATGTGTAAACGCACACCCATGCTGACGGAAGCGTTCGGGATTGAGGTTAACGCCTCAAACATGAACCGTCCGGAGGATGGTGCGCGTTTTGAACCGCTGATCGGTAACCCCGGTGATGGTTCATCACCCCACTGTGCGGTGGTGGATGAATATCACGAGCACGCCACCGATGCGCTTTACACCACGATGCTTACCGGGATGGGGGCGCGACGTCAGCCACTGATGTGGGCTATCACTACCGCCGGGTACAACATTGAGGGGCCGTGCTACGACAAACGGCGGGAAGTCATCGAGATGCTCAACGGCTCGGTGCCTAACGATGAACTGTTCGGGATCATCTATACCGTTGATGAAGGTGACGACTGGACCGACCCGCAGGTGCTGGAAAAAGCTAACCCGAATATTGGCGTGTCGGTTTATCGCGAATTTTTGTTAAGTCAGCAGCAGCGTGCGAAAAATAACGCCCGTCTGGCAAACGTCTTTAAAACAAAACACCTCAATATCTGGGTGTCGGCGCGTTCGGCGTATTTCAACCTGGTGAGCTGGCAGAGCTGCGAGGATAAATCACTGACCCTTGAGCAGTTCGAGGGGCAGCCGTGCATTCTGGCCTTTGACCTGGCGCGTAAGCTGGATATGAACAGCATGGCGCGACTTTATACCCGCGAGATTGACGGTAAAACGCATTACTACAGTGTGGCCCCGCGTTTCTGGGTACCGTATGACACGGTGTACAGCGTCGAGAAAAATGAAGATCGACGGACAGCCGAACGCTTTCAGAAATGGGTGGAAATGGGCGTTCTGACCGTTACCGATGGTGCGGAGGTGGATTATCGCTACATCCTCGAGGAGGCCAAAGCGGCGAACAAAATCAGCCCAGTCAGTGAGTCACCCATTGACCCCTTCGGGGCGACCGGGTTGTCACATGACCTTGTTGATGAAGACCTGAACCCCATCACTATCATTCAAAACTACACCAACATGTCCGACCCGATGAAAGAGCTGGAAGCGGCAATTGAATCGGGGCGCTTTCATCATGATGGCAATCCCATCATGACCTGGTGTATCGGCAACGTGGTCGGCAAAACCATTCCGGGTAACGATGATGTGGTGAAGCCCGTCAAAGAGCAGGCGGAAAACAAAATCGATGGTGCAGTTGCGCTGATTATGGCGGTTGGCAGAGCCATGCTGTACGAGAAAGAAGACACGCTGTCTGACCACATTGAGTCCTATGGGATCCGCTCGCTTTAACTGAGGTAATTATGATCATGCTGATTCTCGCGCCTCTGGTGGGCGTGCTGGGGGCGCTTTTGCTGGCGTATGGTGCCTGGCTGATTTATCCCCCGGCGGGGTTTGTTGTTGCCGGGGCGTTGTGCCTGTTCTGGTCGTGGCTGGTGGCGCGATATCTCGACCGTACACAGTCGTCAGTCGGCGGAGGTAAATAGTGTTCTTTTCGGGATTATTTCAACGAAAAAGTGACGCACCGGTGACCACGCCAGCAGAGCTGGCGGACGCTATCGGGCTGTCCTACGACACCTATACCGGAAAGCAGATCAGCAGTCAGCGGGCCATGCGACTGACGGCGGTTTTTTCCTGCGTCAGGGTGCTGGCAGAGTCGGTCGGGATGTTGCCCTGCAACCTGTATCACCTGAACGGCAACCTGAAACAGAGAGCCACCGGCGAACGTCTGCATAAGCTGATTTCCACGCATCCCAATGGCTATATGACGCCGCAGGAGTTTTGGGAGCTGGTGGTCACCTGTCTGTGCCTGCGGGGAAACTTTTACGCCTACAAAGTGAAAGCATTTGGCGAAGTGGCTGAACTGCTGCCCGTCGATCCCGGCTGTGTGGTACCGAAGCTTAACAGTAGCTGGGAGCCGGTCTATCAGGTCACATTCCCGGATGGCTCCACGGATGTACTGAGCCAGGAGGATATCTGGCATGTGCGCACGCTGACGCTGGACGGACTGGTGGGGCTGAATCCCATTGCCTATGCCCGCGAGGCAATATCGCTGGCGGCAGCGACCGAAGAGCACGGGGCCAGACTGTTCAGCAATGGTGCGGTGACGTCGGGTGTGTTGCGTACAGAGCAGACGCTGTCAGATCAGGCTTACGAGCGCCTGAAGAAAGATTTTGAGGAGCGTCACACCGGGCTTGGCAATGCTCACCGCCCGATGATCCTTGAGATGGGGCTGGACTGGAAGTCGATGGCGCTGAACGCCGAGGACAGCCAGTTCCTGGAAACCCGCAAGTTTCAGCTTGAAGAAATCTGTCGTCTGTTCCGGGTGCCATTGCACATGGTGCAGAACACCGATCGCGCCACCTTCAACAATATCGAAGAGCTGGGGCTGGGATTTATCAACTATTCACTGGTGCCGTATCTGACCCGCATTGAGCAGCGGATCAACACCGGACTGGTACGAAAAAGTAAGCAGGGCGTTTATTACGCCAAATTTAACGCCGGGGCCTTACTGCGCGGGGATATGAAGTCCCGTTTTGAAGCCTACGCCACTGGGATCAACTGGGGAATTTACTCTCCCAATGACTGCCGCGACCTGGAAGATATGAATCCGCGTCCCGGTGGTGATGTCTATCTCACACCGATGAACATGACCACGAAACCCTCCGATGGCAGTAAAGTCGGTAAGCAGAAGGATAACGCCAATGCAGACGAAACAACGTCTTGATGTACCGCTGAGTCTGAAATCTGTCAGTGACTCCGGTGAGTTTGAAGGATATGGCTCCGTCTTTGGTGTAAAGGACAGTCACGATGATGTGGTGATGTCCGGGGCATTTGCTGCTTCCCTGCGGGCGTGGAGTGACAGAAAAGCGTTACCTGCGCTGCTCTGGCAGCACCGCATGGATGAGCCCATCGGTGTTTACACCGAAATGAAGGAAGACGATGTCGGGCTTTACGTCAGGGGGCGGTTGCTCATTGATGATGATCCCCTGGCAAAACGCGCACATGCACACATGAAGGCCGGTTCGTTAACCGGCCTTTCTATTGGGTACGTCTTGAAAGACTGGGAATACGACCGGAGCAAAGAAGCCTTTCTGCTGAAAGAAATCGACCTCTGGGAAGTCAGTCTGGTGACGTTCCCGTCTAACGACGAGGCGCGGATCAGCGACGTCAAGAACGCACTGGCCCGCGGGGAAATCCCCGAACAGAAAAAAATCGAAAGAGTCCTGCGTGATGTCGGACTCTCCCGTACCCAGGCCAAAGCATTCATGGCCGGGGGCTATGGCGCACTGTCCCTGCGCGACGCTGAGGATGTGGGCTCTGCACTGAATGCACTGAAAAATCTGAACTTCTAATCAGGAGAAATACGATGGCGGTTGATATTAAAGATGTCGAACAGGTCGCGCAGGAGCTGCAGCAGAAGTTTGACGACTTCAAGGCAAAGAACGACAAGCGCGTGGATGCGATTGAGCAGGAAAAAGGCAAACTTGCCGGACAGGTGGAAACCCTGAACGGGAAACTCAGCGAGCTGGAAAATCTCAAAAGCGACCTTGAAAAAGAGCTGCTTGAGCTGAAACGTCCGGCAGGTGGAGCGCAAAATAAACTGGCCACCGAGCATAAAGAGGCGTTTGTGGGCTTCCTGCGTAAAGGCCGTGAAGACGGTCTGCGCGATCTGGAGCGTAAGGCATTGCAGGTGGGTACCGATGAAGACGGTGGCTACGCCGTGCCGGAAGAACTGGATCGCAACATTCTTAACCTGCTGAAAGATGAAGTGGTGATGCGTCAGGAAGCCACGGTGATCACCGTTGGCGGTTCCGACTACAAAAAACTGGTGAATCTGGGCGGTACGGCTTCCGGATGGGTGGGGGAAACGGATACGCGATCCCAGACTGCCACCTCCAGACTGGAGCTGATTGAACCTCTCATGGGGGAAATCTACGGCAACCCGCAGGCTACCCAGAAAATGCTGGACGATGCCTTCTTCAACGTGGAGGCCTGGATCAACAGCGAGCTGGCAACCGAATTTGCCGAACAGGAAGAAATTGCCTTTACCTCCGGCGATGGCACCAAGAAGCCGAAAGGGTTCCTGGCGTATGAATCCACGGATGAAACCGATAAGGTCCGGGCGTTCGGCAAACTTCAGCATATTGTATCCGGCGAAGCGACGGGGGTGACCGCAGACGCCATTATCAAACTGATTTACACGCTGCGAAAGGCACACCGCACTGGCGCGAAGTTCATGATGAACAACAACAGCCTGTTTGCCATCCGTTTGCTGAAAGACACCGAGGGTAACTATCTGTGGCGTCCGGGGCTGGAACTGGGGCAGCCGTCCTCTCTGGCGGGTTACGGTATCGCTGAAAACGAACAGATGCCGGATATCGCCGCTGATGCGAAAGCCATTGCATTTGGTAACTTCAAACGGGGTTACACCATCGTTGACCGTATCGGCACCCGCATTCTGCGTGACCCGTACACCAATAAACCGTTTGTCGGTTTTTATACCACCAAGCGCACCGGCGGGATGCTGGTCGATTCGCAGGCCATCAAACTGCTGAAGATTGCAGCGGCGTAATCACTCAGTGGCGCGGAACCGCGCCCCCTGTTCTGACGGGTGAAGAATCATGATCCTGAAACAAGATCTGAAATGGTCACCGGACGGTATGCGTGTTGAGGTCATTCGGGCCGGTGAGTATGACGACGGGGCGCTTCCTGCCCGGGTGCAGGAGATTGCACTTCAGGCCGGGTTAGCAGAGCGCGGAATCAGTGCAAAAAGCAGTAAAGCGGCAAAAGAGAAAAAAGCCACGACCAGTAAAGAGGGCTGAGTATGCTTCTGACAATGGAAGAGATTAAAGCCCAACTCCGGCTGGATGAGGATTTCGATACTGATGACCGCCATCTGCAACTGCTGGCATGTGCGGCACAAAAGCGGACGGAAACGTATCTGAACCGGAAGCTCTATGCACCGGATGAAACCATTCCGGACAGCGATCCGGACGGGCTGCACCTGCCGGATGATATTCGTCTGGGGATGCTGATGCTTATCAGCCATTTTTACGAAAACCGCTCGTCGGTTACGGAAGTGGAGAAACTCGACATGCCGCAGAGTTTTGGCTGGCTTGTCGGCCCGTACAGGTACTTTCCGCAATGAAAATTCGTCAGGCGCAGACCAGCGCAACCTACATTCTGCCGGACCCCGGTGAACTGAATAAACGCGTCCTGATCCGCCAGCGGGTGGATATGCCCGCGGATAACTTTGGCGTGGAGCCTCAATACCCGGTTACGTTCCGGACATGGGCGAAGGTTATCCAGACCAGTGCCACCACCTGGCAGGAAACCGCGCAGACCGGGGACGCCATCACCCATTACATCACCATTCGCTACCGCCGGGGGATCACCGCTGATTATGAGGTGGTCTGCGGTGACAGTGTGTACCGGGTGAAACGTCAGCGCGATCTGAACGGGGCGCGGCGCTTTCTGCTGCTGGAGTGTACGGAACTGGGCGAATTTACGCAGAGTCACGGAGGCAGCAATGGCGACTCCCTTTTTTCACGTTGATGTTCAGCAGCCCGCGGAGATGCGCTTTAACCGTGCCCGTGTCCGGCGGGCGTTTGTCACGATTGGGCAGCGTCATATGCGTGATGCCCGTCGGCTGGTGATGCGCCGTGCGCGGTCGGCACCGGGTGAAAACCCCGGTTATCAGACCGGACGCCTGGCTCGTTCGATTGGTTACATGGTGCCGAGAGCCAGTAAAAAGCGAGCCGGTTTTATGACACGCATTGCCCCTAACCAGCGCAACGGGAAGGGGAACCGGATGATCTCTGGTGACTTCTATCCGGCGTTTCTGTTTTTTGGTGTCCGGGGAGGAGCAAAGCGTCGTCGCAGCCATCATCGTGGTGCATCCGGTGGCAGCGGCTGGCGACTGGCTCCACGTAATAACTTCATGGTGGAAACGCTTGAAAAGAACCGCAGCTGGACACGCTATTTTCTGGTGCGGGAATTGCGTAAATCACTGAAGCCGGAGCGACGACACAGATGAAACTGACGCCTGTTATTGCTGCACTGCGTGCCCGCTGTCCGTATTTTGAAAACCGGGTTGCAGGCGCGGCCCAGTTCAAAAATCTGCCGGAGGTCGGAAAGCTGAGACTCCCGGCGGCGTATGTGGTACCGGGTGATGATTCTCCGGGAGAAAATAAAAGCCAGACCGACTACTGGCAGGAGCTGAAAGAGGGTTTCTCCGTGGTTGTCATACTGAGTAACGGGCGTGATGAGCGCGGTCAGTTTGCTTCGTATGATGTGGTGGACGATGTCCGGCAGATGCTCTTTAAGGCCCTGCTGGGCTGGAACCCGGAAGCGTGCGGTAACCCGATTACCTATGACGGCGGCACGCTGCTGGATCTGAATCGTCATGAGCTGATTTATCAGTTCGATTTTTCGGTCATCAGCGAGCTGACCGAAGACGATACCCGCCAGCAGGATGACCTGAACAGTCTGGATGAACTGCGAACGCTGGCGATTGATGTTGATTATCTCGATCCCGGTAACGGGCCTGACGGCGATATCGAACATCACACCGAAATAACCCTTCCTTCCTGAGGATCATCATGTTTGTGAAACCTGTTAAAGGGCGGTCAGTGCCTGACCCTGCCCGCGGCGACCTTTTGCCCGCCGAAGGGCGAAATGTTGACGAGAACAACTACTGGCTGCGCCGTGAAGCAGCGGGTGATATCCGGCGCGTGAATAAAAAGGTGAACACCGATGACGATAAGCTTTAACACCATTCCGTCGAATACGCTGGTTCCGCTGTTTTATGCGGAAATGGATAACCAGGCGGCGAATACTGCACAGGACAGCGGAGCATCGCTGCTGATTGGTCATGCCAATAACGGTGCAGAGATTGTTGCCAACAGTCTGGTGCTGATGCCGTCGGCAGACTATGCACGCCAGATTTGTGGTGCGGGAAGTCAGCTGGCGCGTATGGTCGAGGCTTATCGCCAGACTGACCCGTTTGGCGAACTGTATGTGATTGCCGTTCCTGAATCCACGGGCGCGGCGGCAACAGTTACGCTGACGGTGACCGGGGCGGCAACCGAAACCGGCACGGTGAATGTTTATGTGGGACGTACCCGCGTGCAGGCACCGGTGACTAACGGCGATAACGTCACGACGATTGCCAGCAGTATCCAGGATGCCATCAATGCCGTTCCGGCCCTGCCGTTTACGGCCTCATCTTCGGCAGGCGTGGTCACATTGACCGCGCGTCATAAGGGGCTTTGCGGGAATGAAATTCCTGTCAGCCTCAATTACTACGGGTTTGGTGGGGGCGAAGTGCTGCCAGCGGGCGTACAGATTGCCGTGGCGACGGGTACCGCCGGAACGGGCGCTCCAGTTCTCACCGGCGCGGTGGCTGCAATGGCGGATGAGCCGTTTGATTATATCGGTCTGCCGTTCAACGACACGGCCTCCGTTAACACGCTGGTGACCGAGATGAACGATACCAGCGGTCGCTGGAGCTATGCGCGTCAGCTGTATGGTCATGTGTATACGGCAAAGACCGGCACACTGTCAGAACTGGTGAACGCAGGTGACCAGTTTAACCAGCAGCACATCACCCTGGCGGGGTACGAAAAAGAGACCCAGACGCCTGCCGACGAGCTGGCGGCAAGCCGTACCGCCCGCGCAGCGGTGTTTATCCGCAACGATCCGGCACGTCCCACGCAGACCGGTGAGCTGGTGGGTATGCTGCCTGCGCCGAAGGGGAAACGGTTCACGATGACCGAACAACAGACCCTGCTGTCTCATGGCGTGGCAACGGCGTATGTCGAAAGCGGGGTACTGCGCATTCAGCGTGATGTCACCACGTACAGGAAAAACGCTTACGGGGTTGCGGATAACAGTTACCTCGACAGTGAGACGCTGCATACCAGCGCGTATGTACTGCGCAAACTGAAATCCGTCATTACCAGTAAGTACGGGCGTCACAAGCTTGCCAGTGACGGTACCCGCTTTGGTCCCGGTCAGGCGATTGTCACCCCGGCGGTGATCAAAGGGGAACTGCTGGCAACCTACCGTCAGCTTGAGCGTGCGGGGATCGTGGAAAACTACGAACTGTTTAAGCAGTACCTGGTTGTGGAGCGTGATGCCAGCGATCCGAACCGCCTGAACACGCTGTTCCCGCCTGACTATGTTAACCAGTTGCGTGTCTTTGCCGTGGTTAACCAGTTCCGTCTTCAGTATTCAGAGGAGTTTGCATAATGGCCCGTATCGGGGGAACCTGTTATTTCAAAATTGACGGTCAGCAGCTATCGCTGACCGGCGGCATTGAGGTGCCCATGAACAGGACGGTCAATGATGACATCATCGGCCTGGACGGTTCAGTGGACCGCAAGGAAACTCACCGTGCGCCTTATGTCAAAGGGACCTTCAAGGTGCCGAAGAATTTTCCGGTGAGCAAAATCACCTCGTCTGATGAGATGACTATCACTGCCGAGCTGGCGAACGGTCAGGTCTATGTATTGTCGTCCGCCTGGCTGCACGGAGAAGCGAACCATAATGCCGAAGAAGGCACGGTTGATCTTGAGTTCCACGGTGAAGAAGGGGATTACCAGTAATGAAAGAGCTTGAGTTAAAGAAACCGATTACCGCTCATGGCGAGACACTCTCCGTACTGGAGTTTGATGAGCCCACCGGGAAAGATGTCCGCGAGCTGGGGTATCCCTACCAGATGAATCAGGATGAGTCCGTCAGACTTCTGGCACATGTGGTATCGAAATACATTGTGCGGCTGGCGAAAGTGCCGCAAAGCTCTGTCGACCAGATGTCTCCGGCAGACCTGAATGCAGCGGCGTGGCTTGTGGCTGGTTTTTTCCTCCAGGCCTGACGGCTGAATACCTCACTGATCGCTTCTTTGACTGCGCCAGCTACTGGCGCATTAATCCCTTCGAATTGCTGAATATGCCGATCAGTGAAATTCCCTTGCTGGTCAGTCAGGCAAACAGGATAGAGCAGGAGAAACGCACACATGGCGGAATTTGAGCTTAAGGCGTTGATCACCGGTGTCGACAGGCTTTCTCCCGCGCTGTCGAAAATGCAAAAGAAAATCCGGGGATTTAAACGCCAGGCGGAAGAAGCGTCACAGGGTGGGCTGGCGCTTGGTGGCGGACTGGCAGCGGGTCTGACGCTTTCCCTGAAATCTTATGCCGATCAGGAAAACGCCGCCACCGGGCTGAAAGTCGCCATGATGGATGCGAACGGCGAGGTTGGAAAGAGCTTTCAGGACATCAATAAACTGGCTATTGGCCTGGGTAATCAGCTACCCGGTACAACGGCTGATTTCCAGAACATGATGCAGATGCTGGTGCGTCAGGGGATCCCGGCAGAAAACATTCTTGGCGGTGTGGGTAAAGCGACAGCTTATCTTGCGGTACAACTGAAAAAAACACCGGAAGCGGCTGCCGAGTTTGCCGCAAAGATGCAGGATGCTACCGGAACGGCGTCAGAAGACATGATGGGGCTGTTCGACACTATCCAGAAGGCGTTTTATCTGGGCGTTGACGATACCAACATGTTGTCCTTCTTCACTAAAACCAGCTCTGTTCTGAAGATGGTGAACAAGGACGGTCTTCAGGCTGCACAGAGCCTTGCCCCCATCAGCGTCATGATGGATCAGATGGGGATGAACGGGGAGTCGGCAGGTAACGCCCTGCGAAAAGTTATCCAGTCCGGATTAAGCGTTAAGAAAATCAGGGACGTCAATAAAATCATGGCCCGCCAGAAACTCGGGGTACAGCTCGATTTTACTGACGGCAAAGGGAGTTTTGGCGGTCTTGATAACATGTTCAGGCAACTGGCAAAGCTGCGAAAACTGACCGACGTTAAGCGAACAGGCGTACTTAAGGCAATATTTGGTGATGATGCCGAAACCCTTCAGGTGGTCAATGCACTAATCGATAAAGGAAAGGATGGCTACGATCAGATCCAGCAGAAGATGAATAAACAGGCCAGCCTGAATAAACGTGTTCAGGCTCAGCTTGGTACGCTGTCCAACCTGTGGGAGGCAATGACGGGGACCGCAACTAACGGTCTTGCAGCTATTGGCGGCGCATTTTCTGGTGACGCCAAAAATATCACGCAGTGGCTGGGGGAGTTGGGGGAGAAATTCACGAAGTTTGCGGATGAAAATCCCCGGGTTATTCGCGGCGTCGTCGGGCTTGCTGCCGGTCTTGCGATTCTGAAACTGGGATTGATGGGCGTGGGCAGTGCCATCAGTATTGTCAGCAGGATTATGTCGATGACGCCGATTGGCATGATTGCGACGGCGATTGCTCTGGCTGCGGGATTAATTATCACTAACTGGGATGTTGTCGGACCTTATTTTAAGAAGCTCTGGGAAACCATTGGTCCTTATTTTGAGGCTGGCTGGGAACTTCTGAAGAAGGTTTTTGCCTGGTCGCCGCTGGGGATGGTGATCAATAACTGGGGACCGGTTGTTAAGTGGTTTCAGGATATGTGGGATAAGCTGAAGCCAATTATTGAGTGGTTTACCGACAGTTCCGGTGACACGGTCGATGCCATTAACTCTGCGCAGTGGGGCGCGGGTGCTTATGATGCTTATGGGACGGGAATACCGGCGCGGGGATACACACCTTATCCGGCGGTAGATCTGGCTCAGTCAAACAACGCCTCCGATGCCACAGGCCCGAATCCCTTCATGATTAACAAAGCTTCTGCGCCAAAAGTTGATGGTGAGATCAAGGTATCATTTATAAATATGCCACCAGGTATGCGGGTTACGGAAACACGCTCCAGTGGCATTGATATAAATCACGATGTTGGCTATACCCGATTTTGGTAGCCAGGATTCCCCTCACAGGTATTGCTGGTTGTAAGTCATAAATAGAGTGATAGAATTAATGCACATTTAGAAAAATGTTAATAGGCGAAAAATGAAAGGCTATATCACAGCAAGTGTAATTCTTGGAGCAGCGGCTGTTTTTTCATCTCTCATAATCTCTGGCAACATCTCCTTTAAAGATGAACATATTATTCAGTTATCTGGAGGAGCCATAAAACTTGGTGATGTTTATAAAGAAAATAAATTGATAAGTGCAAAGATTATTTTTCCAGATAATCAGGGTGAACAGATTCTTGTTGTCGACGGCAATCCTGAAAACTTTAAGGAGGATTTTCAGGAGAAATTAAATAAAGTAATAAAAACTTTAAATGCGTCAAAGAAAAAAGATGAAGAGAAAGTTAGCCTGGATAATTTAAGTGTTATTGAAGAGTCTAAACTAGAGCTCGTTTCTGCGGTGCGTTACTCTGCTCAGTATGTTCCTATGTTTACTCTGACGCTGGACAAAAAAGAAATTACCATGCCTAAAAATACGGTAATATTTCCATTTGCCAGCGATGAAACAGCTAAGTATTTAAATGAACAACAGCAAAAGTATAAAGATTCGTTGTTTCTGACTCGCTAATTAATAAAATTCATTACAAGGCCACCTTCTAATAGGTGGCTTTTTTATTTTCGGAGTGTATATGACGTGGAAAGACAGGCTTCAGGATGCGTCATTTCGAGGTGTGCCGTTTAAGGTTGAAGAAGAAAGTGCGGGAACCGGCCGTCGTGTGGAAACACACGAATATCCGAACCGCGACAAACCCTATACCGAAGATCTGGGAAAAGTCACTTTCCGCCCGTCCATCACGGCTTATGTGGTGGGAGATGACTGCTTTGACCAGCGCGATCGCCTGATTGACGCGCTGAATAAACCCGGTCCCGGCACGCTTGTCCACCCGACATACGGTGAGTTGAAAGTCTGTGTTGACGGGGAAGTTCGGGTCAGCACATCGAAGAGTGAAGGGCGTATTGTCCGCTTTGACCTGAAGTTTGTCGAAGCGGGAGATCTCTCTTACCCCACATCAGGCGTGGCGACGGCGCAGACGCTGATGTCATCCTGTTCTGCACTGGATGACTGCATCAGTGACAGCTTCAGCGGTTTCAGTATCGATGGCGTGGCGGATTTTGTGCAGAACGACGTTATCGGTAATGCCAGCACAATGCTTGGGTATGTTTCTGATGCGATGAAAGTGGTGGATTCTGCCGTATCGGATGCCGCCAGGCTGTTGCAGGGTGATATCTCGGTACTTCTGCCGCCGCCATCGTCAGGCAAAAATTTCGTTGAGCAGGTGCAGAAAATGTGGCGTACCGGGAAACGCCTTTATGGTAACGCCAGCGACCTGGTCACCATGATCAAAACGCTTTCCGGTGTCAGCCTCGGCAGCGATCTGCAACCGCGCGGCGTCTGGAAAACGGACAGTAAAACCACCGCCACGGCGACGCAGCAGCGTAACGTGGTTGCCAGCACCCTTCGTACGACCGCAATCAGCGAAGCGGCGTATGCCGTCATCCGATTGCCTGCGCCAACAACTTCCGCGGTGATGCAGAATGCCACAGTGGGGCAGGCAACAACACCTGCGCAGAGCACCGGTTGGCCTTCCGTCACGCATCCGGCACTGAACAATGCACCGGCGGTGAAAAACACGGTTGACCTGCCGACGTGGGAAGAACTGACTGACATTCGCGACACACTGAATACGGCAATTGATAAGGAGTTGTCCCGTACAACCAGTGATGCGCTGTTTCTGGCGCTGCGCCGGGTGAAAGCAGATCTGAATGCGGATATCAACACGCGCCTTGAGCAGTCTGCACGGATCATTCATCGCACACCGGATGAGGTTTTACCCGCGCTGGTGCTGGCGGCGACCTGGTTTGATAACGCGGCGCGTGACGCGGACATTATCCGGCGTAATGCCATTACGCATCCCGGCTTTGTGCCGGTGATCCCTCTGAAGGTGCCAGTGCAATGAACGATAACGTCACGCTACGGGTAAATGGCCGGGAGTGGAATGGCTGGACATCGGTGCGCATCGGTGCCGGTATTGAACGGCTGGCGCGGGATTTCAGCGTGGAGATCACCCGCCAGTGGCCGGGAGATGAGGGTATCACCACGCTTCAGCCGCGCATTAAAAATGGTTCAAAAGTGGAAGTGCTGATTGGTGATGAGCTGGTGATCACCGGCTGGGTGGAGGCGACCCCCGTTCGTTACGATGCCCGTTCGGTCAGCACCGGTATTGCCGGACGTAGTCTGACTGCTGACCTGATTGACTGTGCAGCCGAACCGACACAGTTTAACGGACGATCGCTGGTACAGATTGCGCAGGCGCTTGCTGCGCCTTTCGGCATTGAGGTGGTGAACAGCGATGCGCCGTCGGGTGTTATTCCTGATGTCCAGCCTGATCACGGTGAAACGGTGATCGAGGTGATCAACAAAATACTCGGTCAGCAGCAGGCGCTGGCTTATGACGACCCGCACGGCAGGCTGGTGATTGGCGGTATTGGCTCAACGCGGGCACATACCGCGCTGGTACTTGGGGAAAACATCCTTTCCTGTGATACGGAGAAGAGTATCCGGGAGCGGTTTTCAGTTTACCAGGTGGCGGGGCAGCGTGCCGGAAACGACGATGATTTCGGTGAGGCCACCACCACCGCGCTGCGGGCCCGCACAGAGGACGCATTTATTGCCCGTTACCGTCCGATGTATATCAGGCAGACAGGGCAGGCCACGGGGGCAGGCTGTATTGCGCGTGCTGACTTTGAAGCCCGACAACGGGCGGCGCGGACGGATGAAACCACCTATGTGGTGCAGGGCTGGCGACAGGGTAACGGTACGCTGTGGCAGCCCAACCAGCGGGTGATTGTCTTCGATCCGGTCTGTGGTTTCGACAATACCGAACTGCTTGTCTCGGAAGTCACGTTTACTCAGGACCAGAACGGCACCCTGACGGAAATCCGTGTCGGCCCACCTGATGCTTATCTGCCTGAACCAGAAGCCCCCGGCGCGCGGAAAAAGAAAAAAGCCAGAGTACAGGAGGACCCGTTCTGATGAGGACGATTGAAGCCATGCAGCGACAACTCCTCGGCCTGATTGGGCGGGCCGTGGTGAAAAGCATCAGTGCCGCCACGAAATGTCAGACCGTGGATGTGTCCCTGATTGCCGGTGAACCCAAAGCCGGGGTTGAACATCTTGAACCCTACGGTTTTACCGCAAGGGCAAACAGCGGTGCGGAAGCGGTGGTGTTGTTTCCGGATGGCGACCGTTCTCATGCGGTGGTTGTTACGGTGTCGGACCGGCGCTACCGCCTGAAAGGGCTGCAGACGGGTGAGGTGGCTGTCTATGACGATCAGGGGCAGTCCGTGACGCTGACCCGGGAGGGGATCGTAGTGGACGGTGCAGGTAAAACGATCACGTTTCGCAATGCACCTGAAGCACGTTTTGAAATGGACCTTGAAGTGACCGGACAGGTGAAAGACCTGTGCGACTCCGGCGGCACCACCATGTCAGCGATGCGGCTTGCCTATAACGGGCATTGTCACAGAGAGAACGGTCAGGGCAGTAACACCGACAAACCTGATAAAGCGATGGAGGCATGATGGAACTGTGGCTGACGGTGAACGGTAAACGCACCTGCGCCAGCGCACCGCTGGATCCGCTGACCCGCGCCGTGGTGATTTCCCTGTTTACCTGGCGGCGGGCGGAGCCTGATGACAACGCCGACGTCCCGATGGGATGGTGGGGGGATACCTGGCCTGCGGTACAGAATGACCGTTACGGCTCCCGACTGTGGCTGCTTCAGCGCAGCAAACTGACCAATCAGCTGGTGCAGACGGTAAGGGGGTATATCCGTGAATGCCTGCAATGGATGATTGATGACGGCGTGGTGTCCCGTATTGATCTGGATATCCGCCGCACCGGGATTAATGAACTGGGTAACAGTATCACCCTCTGGCGTCGTGACGGACCGGTAATGATTTCTTTTGATGATCTGTGGAGTGCGATAACGCATGGCGGACAGTGAATTTCAGCGCCCGACGCTGGCAGAAAATATCAGTATGCTCCGTAACGATTTATTCGCCAGGCTGGACGTCAGCGACACGCTCCGGCGCATGGATGAAGACGTGCGGGCAAAGGTGTATGCGGCGGCGCTGCATACGGTTTACGGGTACATCGATTATCTGGCAATGAATATGCTGCCTGACCTGTGCGATGAGTCCTGGCTGGCGCGACATGCTGCGATGAAACGGTGTCCGCGCAAGGGGGCCACGGCTGCCAGCGGGTATATGCGCTGGGAAGGTGTCAGCGATGGCCTGAAGGTGACTGCCGGGAGTGTTATTCAGCGCGATGACCTGGTTCAGTACACGGCAACTGCCGATGCAACCAGCTCCGGTGGTGTCCTGCGCGTGCCGATCGCCTGCTCAAGTGCAGGCGCGGTCGGTAACGCTGACGACGGTACGTCATTAATCCTGGTCACGCCGGTGAATGGTCTGCCGTCTTCCGGCGTGGCAGATACCCTGACAGGTGGATTTGATACTGAAGAGCTGGAAACGTGGCGCGCCCGCGTCATTGAGCGGTATTACTGGACACCTCAGGGCGGGGCTGACGGGGACTATGTCGTCTGGGCTAAAGAAGTGCCCGGCATTACCCGCGCATGGACATACCGTCACTGGATGGGAACGGGAACTGTCGGTGTGATGATTGCCAGCAGTGACCTGATTAATCCCATTCCGGAAGAATCAACGGAAACGGCAGCAAGACAACATATCGGGCCACTGGCCCCGGTGGCAGGCTCTGATTTGTATGTATTCAGGCCGGTGGCACATACGGTGGATTTTCATATCCGCGTGACGCCGGACACACCAGAAATACGGGCTGCCATTACCGCGGAGTTGCGTTCGTTCCTGCTGCGTGATGGTTATCCGCAGGGAGAGCTGCAGGTGTCGCGTATCAGTGAAGCGATTTCCGGTGCGAACGGGGAATACAGCCATCAGTTGCTTGCACCGGCAGACAATATCTCCATTGCGAAAAACGAACTGGCGGTTCTGGGGACGATTTCATGGACGTGACAAACGATGATTACATCCGTCTGTTGTCAGCACTGTTGCCGCCCGGTCCGGCGTGGTCAGCCAGCGATCCGGCGATTGCCGGTGCAGCACCATCATTAACCCGTGTTCATCAGCGTGCGGATGCCCTGATGCGGGAGCTGGATCCGCGCACCACCACCGAACTGATAAACCGCTGGGAGCGTCTGTGCGGTCTGCCGGATGAATGTATTCCGGCGGGAACGCAGACCCTTCGCCAGCGTCAGCAACGGCTGGATGCGAAGGTTAACCTGGCGGGCGGCATCAACGAGGATTTTTATCTTGCACAGCTTGCTGCCCTGGGCAGACCAGATGCCACCATCACGCGATACGACAAAAGCACCTTCACCTGCTCATCGGCCTGTACTGACGTGGTGAATGCGCCGGAATGGCGGTATTACTGGCAGGTCAACATGCCAGCTGCCACCAACACCACCTGGATGACATGTGGTGATCCCTGTGATTCCGCACTGCGTATCTGGGGCGACACCGTTGTCGAGTGCGTGCTTAACAAACTCTGCCCGTCGCATACCTACGTAATTTTTAAATATCCGGAGTAATCCATGCATCGTATAGACACGAAAACCGCGCAGAAGGATAAGTTCGGCGCGGGTAAGAACGGTTTTACCCGTGGTAACCCCCAGACCGGCACGCCTGCCACCGATCTGGATGATGACTACTTTGACATGTTGCAGGAGGAACTTTGCAGCGTGGTGGAGGCATCCGATGCCAGCCTGGAGAAGGGGCGGCACGACCAGTTACTTACCGCACTTCGCGCGCTGCTGTTAAGCCGCAAGAATCCGTTTGGCGATATCAAATCGGATGGCACTGTGCAAACGGCTCTCGAAAACCTTGGTTTGGGAGAAGCGGCAAAACGGGATGTGGGGACAGGGGAAAATCAGATACCGGACATGGCCTCTTTTGCCAGTGGTGATGGAT
>OLOT01000631.1_pt1 | contig 25167 bp, 29 predicted proteins | sample 1671991 | NCBI WGS metagenome assembly OLOT01 (sample SAMEA3136634, study PRJEB25190) | human gut metagenome | biome: human gut; feature: human-associated habitat; material: faeces | place: Austria | collected 2013
GTCATCGGGCATTATCTGAACATAAAACACTATCAATAAGTTGGAGTCATTACCTTCTGTTCGATACTGTGACATTCAGCACTTGATTCGCTATGGATCTGACAGGAAGATTTCGAGCGAAAATCTGCAGTTATTCAGTCGTTTTCTTATCGGTCACCATTATTCTTTTAGACATTGATCCTACAAAGCTGCCGCAAAGTTGGTGGTGGGAACTGAAGTTGCGTAGAGAAGGGGTCAATACCCGGAGGCACACATGGGCTGGCAAAAGTGTAGCGGTATTAGGCGAAGCTATTTAGCCTAGTTATGTTTTATGAAAACTTGATATCATATAAGTGTCTTACTTATTGGCTGTAAATAAGTTTTTCCTAAGGAATTGTTTCTTGAGTATCATTTGTAACTGTAACGGAATTTATAATCCTTTGCTTTATTGTTACGGTATTTTTTATCACACCCTATTTTTTATGTGGTTTTTTATACTGAAGTTTGGCAAAGTGAACTTTATATGCATATACTTCATCCTAGTTTCAGTTAAATTGGGTGGATGATATGGCAACTACATGTTCAGTTATATTGATTTTGGAGTCCTTTGATGTTTATTTAGGAAAAGAGATTGTGTTTCTGGAGAGAGGTTCATCTGTACTTGTCGACTCTAGCTCTAGAGATTTTTTCCTGACGTATCCTGAAAGAGTGATAGTGGCGGATTTTGGCGCTGAGTTTATTAGTCGCTATTTGAAAGCTAATAACTTAAGGGATATTTCTGATTGTAGGGAATATCCATCTTATTTAAAAATAAACTTTGCTGACTTCAGTTTAATTAAAGGATTAATTAGTTGGGCTAATCACTGTGCTGAATACATAGAAATTTTTGATGAGTCTATTGCTTTTACATGTCTCTCTGCATTTTCTTCTGAAAAACAATTTGGAGTATTTCTGTTTGGATGTTTGAAAAGCACAGGGGCTAAAGTTAAAACGATTATTCATACGGATTTATCTGCACCATGGCGTCTTAAGGATATATCATCAAGATTATATCTCAGCGAAAGTTTACTAAAGAGGAAATTGAAAGAAGAGGGGGTATCATTCAGTAAGATCATACTTGATGAGAGGATGCAAATGGCTGAATATTTACTCAGCACTCGTTGTTATCCTATTAGTAAAGTAGCTAAGGTCTGTGGTTATGCCAGTGTCTCATACTTTACTTATGTATTTAGACGTTATTTTGGTATTTCTCCAAGTCAATACTCTCAGAGGAGTTCAGAAAGTAAAATTCTTACTCACCAGGGAATCTGATCATTGTTCTTGCCCCCTTATTTCCAGACAGGGGGTGTATCTTAAGTTAACGTTACCCGCTGACGTCGATATTCTCGCAGAGAGCGATAACCCAACGCACTGTGCGGATGGTTTTCATTGTAATGTTCGATCGCCACTGCAAGATTATGCAATGCCGTTCTTACATTCGGTTTCGGCATGAACGCGATGTAGTCTTCCTTCATCGTTTTCACGAACCTTTCTGCCATTCCATTACTCTGAGGACTGCTGATTGCCCATGAGGAGTACAATTAAACGGGTTAATCAGTTTCTCCATTTGAAAGAAAAAAGACTTCTGTACTGTTTGATATCACCGCTATTTTCTTATTTTCTGTGCAGGTCGTAGTGGGACAAAACTGAGACACATAAGGCCTCACAATGGCTTGCAAGGCTTTACATGTTTTGATGTGGTGGGACGTGTGAGCGCAGTGTTGATGGGGTAATGCTTTGAATTAGAAGCGGATTCTTATAATTCGTAATGCGAAGGTCGTAGGTTCGACTCCTATTATCGGCACCATTTCAACTTCCTCAAACGTCCGTATTCATCCATAAAAACCATGATTTATAACGATTTTACCGCTTTTTAGTCCATCGTTGTCCGTGACAATCCAGTAGAATCCGATACAGAATGTGTATAGGATTGTGTATATGTTCCTGTTCGGTCTTGGATTCCTATACACATGTCTTTAAACGATATGCAGATTCGCCGCGCTAAGCCTGAAGATAAACCCTATACGCTTGGGGATGGGCAAGGCTTGTCATTGCTTATAGAACCTAATGGAAGCAAGAGCTGGCGGTTCCGCTATCGCTATGCCGGTAAACCCAAGATGATCTCGCTTGGCGTTTACCCAACGATCACCCTTGCCGATGCTCGTTCCCGTCGTGATGAAGCTCGAAAAATTGTGGCAGAAGGAAAGAACCCTAGTGAGGTTCGAAAAGAGCAAAAGCTGGCTCTGCAAACAGAGTCAGAGAACGCCTTCGAAAAGATCGCCAGAGAGTGGCATCAACTTAAATCTGCTAAATGGTCAGCGGGATATGCATCAGACATCATGGAAGCGTTTAAGAACGACATTTTTCCTTATGTTGGAACAAGGCCTGTGGGAGAGATTAAACCGCTAGAGCTGCTGAACGTACTGCGTAAAATTGAGAAACGTGGTGCGTTGGAGAAAATGCGTAAAGTGCGGCAGCGTTGCTCCGAAGTATTTCGCTACGCAATTGCAACGGGTAGGGCGGAGTACAATCCTGCGGCTGATCTCTCCAGTGCCCTCGAAGTACATCAATCTAATCATTTCCCGTTTCTAAAAGCTGATGAGATACCGGATTTCCTACGTGCCTTAGAGGGTTACACTGGGAGTAAGGTTGTCCAGATAGCCACGAAATTACTGATGATTACGGGCGTGAGAACCATCGAATTACGCGCGGCATTATGGCAAGAATTTGATCTGGATAACGCTATTTGGGAAATTCCTGCTGAAAGGATGAAAATGCGCAGGCCACATCTTGTACCCCTATCGGCTCAAGCGGTAGATTTACTCAATGAACTCAAGATAATGACAGGGAAATATCGTTATGTTTTTCCGGGGCGGAACGATCCTAACAAGCCTATGAGTGAGGCGAGTATCAATCAAGTTATCAAGCGCATCGGGTATGGTGGCAAGTTAACTGGGCATGGTTTTCGACATTCCATGTCAACAATTTTACATGAACAAGGATTTGTATCTGCTTGGATAGAAATTCAATTGGCTCATGTTGATAAAAATAATATAAGAGGAACCTATAATCATGCTGTATATATTGAGGGGAGAAGGGGGATGATACAGTGGTATTCGGATTTCCTGTTTACAAAAAAGTGCTAAATGATATATCATTTAGCACTTTTTAAATTTAGCAAATGTAGAACCTACTTTCCTCAAGTTCACCATTCCAATGCTCAGGGGAAATATGCGGAAGAATATCTAGATTGTTTTTATATACCCCTACTGTATCTCTATTTATATACCCTGACTCATGCATCTCTTTCCACGTCTTAGGATAAAAAGTGGATATTATAAATGCAGTGAATGCTAGAGGGGTTAGAATTCTTTTTACAGGTATCCGGGAATCATTCTCGTAACCAATATGTAAATGATGTGCAGGGTGGTTTATAGGGTCGTACTGTGAAGGATGTTGGTCAAGCCGAACTGGAGTGAAACTTTTGTGATCGGAGACAGATACTACAAAATTCTGATAGCCTTCGCTAAAAGCCCCTGAATCAATGTAACTTGATTTTGTTTCGCTGTCTAAACTATCCCATTCTTCGCCAAACTCACTTAGAAAATAATCATCCATAGAAGGAACTGTTATTGGACTCATAATAAATCTAAAGCTGTTTTCTTCAAATAAAAAAACACTCTCGTCAGTGAGTTTAATATGAAACCAAAACTTACTTTTATGCAACTCCCAGTACTCTCTATAAGCAAGATTTCTACACAGGGGAGCGTAATTTGAAGGTAAATTTACCCTTTCATTAGACTCAGCTAGCAAGCCTGAAGTCTCAACGAAATCAGTACATTTCCTTATTGCTCTTACATCTTGAAAGGAAATCATTTTCTTCCCTTCTTAGCTGATTGTTCCTCCATGAACTTCTGCATGTTTTCGAAGCTTCCAAATTTACTGAGCATAAACTCAAGTTCGCTAATATCTTTAGACGAAACTTGCTTAACATGAGTAATGTCATGTTCAATTTGCTGGGCTTCTTCCTTCGTTGGATAATCGAAGCGTATGTATGGAATATTAGCAACAGATTGCTCCATTTCTTTTTTTAACCCACTGGTAACATCACCAATACCTGAAATAGATAACCACCCTTTAGTTCTTGTCATTGCTGTAAATAAAAGATTTCTGTTTCTAATATTCAAGTTGTGGCATAAGAAATCAGAGCCGACTATATACACTGAATATGCTTCATTTCCCTTCGCCTTATGTATTGTAGTAAGTGTTACTCTGTCTTTAACTTTAAAGTCATGAATTGATATTTTCTCTGCGTGCACATTATTGGTGTATATCTCTCTAGAGTTCAATATTCTTGTTACTTTGTTGAAATAATTCCGACAATTATAATCATCGGCACAAATCACCATGATATCTTCAGGAAGTAATCCTTCACCCCTAATATCATTTTCTATAGCTGCAACTAAACTATTTATTTCTTCATCTAAATCTTTATGGCTAAAGTTGAAAGCTAATAATTCTCGAGTGTCTTGTTGCGCAAAGCTTGGCGAGTTTTTGGATTCACGTAACACTTCAACTTTTTCAGATTCTTGAAATTCTCCAGATTGTCTGGATGTAACTGAATATCCTAAATCGTTCCAGTATTGAACGGATTCAATTTTTTGAACTTGTTTTCCATATACACCAAGTCCTATCGCGTGAGCAGTTACAAGAATTGCGAGCGGGGTTCTATAGCAGACCTCCAAAAATTTATCTTTGATAAACTCAGTACCGTCATCAAAGATTTCGGCTGCTGTAGGGGTTCTTTTCTGAAAAATGTTCTGAAACACATCTGCCCCAAAACAAACTTGCTTATTTTTCGCTAGTTTTGTGCAAAGACGCATGAAATAAACTCCATAATCTTGCGCTTCATCCACAAAGACATAATCGTACAGAGGCGTGATATTTGTAGTGTCTAGTAATTTTTTGCAAGCATATTCAAAAGGATCTAAAGTTCCTCGTGATTCAACTTGAGCCTCTGGAAAATTTAAAAAATCGTGCCCGAACACTTTACATGCTTCATAATAAACGCCTGCATTAGATCTCCCTCCCCATGAGTGCATAACTGTCACTCGATCGAGGTTAGTCGAGTCATCATGAAATTCACGATAAAAACGTTGAATGAGTCTTAAAACATGCTGGTAAAGACTTTTGGTTGTGAAAGTATAAAGTATAGTTGCTTTTCCTGTTTCATCCCTTAAAAGAGTTTGAGCAACTTTCATCGCCAAAATAACAGTTTTTCCAGAGCCAGCTAGACCTCTAATTCGTTGCGGACCATCTAGTGCTGGTATGTAACCTTCTTGCTGATCTCTGTCAAATATTAAAATATTTGATTCAACTTGAGTTATTCTCGCGGCCTTCGAATCTGGTGAAAGACTGTCGGCATTGCGATCTTCTGGTTTTAATAATCCTTTTGCTCCCTGAATCGTTGATATTGATTCATAAAATAAACGTTCAGGGAAGTCAGTTTCAAATGAAGAAATTGTGTCTATGAGTTGTTTCTCAGTAGTAACTACTGGATTTCTTAGATTATCAATGTTTCTATTGTCGCTATCTAATAGTGGTGCGAAGAGCAATGAGTTTACTGGCAATGCAAATCCCATCATTCCTTTACGCAATTGATCATTCTTGATCAATCTAGACACTACAAAGCCAGCTACTCTTTCTAAGCTTTTATCATCTTTGTGCAGTTGGGGAATATTATATTCGTTTGCGGAAGATGAATAAAAAACAATCACGCCATAATAAGGACTAACCATGAGGATCTGAGATATTACGAGATTATCATCATCACCTTTATACATTGGGAAGTCTAAAAATAACTCAGCATCGTCCAGCTTTAATTCTGAACGTTCTAAAGATCTAAAAAGAGTTTGTACATCGCGATTCTGAATTTCAACACCTTGGGGATTAATCTTCATTATTTTTCACCGCCCTCTGAGTTATGCGTTGTTCTCATCAAAGTAGAGACACTGATATCCCTTATTGTAAGGATTTTTTTGAAATATTCTAAAAAAATGTTTAACAACATGGGGTTTGTAACAAATTGCGAGCACCGCAAACATTGAAACTTTTTCACTCAAGCAAGAACCAGTATCGTACCTCTAAGCCATGCCGCAATCAAAGCACCTGATCCTTGTTGTACCCCTCAGCGTGCGCAGCCCCCCACGCCTGCCCGCTTCGCTTAACAGACTGGTTTTCATGCACCCCGTAAATCGTCTCAGAAGCCACCACACAAGGGCTTTCGCGTCAAAAATGGCGCATGAGACTCATGCGTTTTCATGCGCCATAGATATGCACTCATACGCTCTCAGGCCAGCCAGGGAAAAGGCGTAAAAAATCCCGGTACTGGACCGAGACTTCGTGGGCATATTTTGCTAATCAGACAGGAATTTGCTGACGGTTTGACAGCTTTGATGCGGAGCCATAGCGATTGAGAGTTTGCTGTTGTTTTTCCGGCATTTTTGCTTTGTCTGATTCCTGTTCATTGAACCGAGGCTTCATAATTATCGTATCCACGCTTTCCAGTGCGGTAAATGTGCAGGAACATTCCAGATTCTGGCACTGATACCATGAGCGTTTAACCGACGGAGCTTCATAGGCGCTGGTTCTGGCGTGAGCGACCGCGCCACATTCAGGACACTTCAGGGCCATATCAGCACACTCCTTTTTCATTAAGTCGGTTAAGGCGGGCTAGGAAAACTTTATGTTGTGCCGGGGTGAAACTGGCTGAAGCATCAGCGCGCATTGATGCATCCACCGTTAATCCGGTTTCGTCGATAATGCTCTTATATGCTGCTGGAATTACCGGAGTACGGACTTCCGTTTGTCGGGCTACAGCGGTTCGTAATATTTTCATTGCCGCCTCAAGCCCGTATGGTGCGCAAAGAAAAGGAGCCAGAGCGTCAGTGAGTGCATCGCCATGCTCGCTCATGAAGTTTTCCGTTGCGTTTGTAACGCAGCTTTCCAGCACAATCTGGTGAGCATAAAGACCATCCCGGGCGGCGCAGTTAATCTGCCATTCGAGGAGTGCAAGACGCTCACGAAGATCCTCAAGCTGGCTGGCATATGCCGCGGGTTTTTCTTCAGTATCCAGCAAAGCCGCCAGACGAAGCTGGCTGGTACTTTGCACATTACGTAGTGTCAGCCAGCTTTTTATCGCCGCGCGGTAATCGTTGAGTGCTTCCTGAGTAATGGTTCCAGTATTCATTCCTTCTCACCCCCTTTAACCATGTCACGCTGTTTAAGCATCCGGGAACGCGCCGCAGGGCTGGGTGATTGTCTGGCATCCTGTATGGCTTTATCGTCCGCATAAATGCTGATCCCCGGTAGGGCAATATCATCCGTTGAAGATACGTTACAGGACAGTGCCGGAGTGGTGAGTTGCTCGCTGATAAATTGCTTCAGCACACTTTCGGGGTCGTTTACGGTATGAACTACACCGATAACAGAAGATGCACTTCGGCCCAGGGTCATTTTCAGCAGTCCAAGGATCTGAATAAGTTTCTGGCCGTGTTCCTTCATAAACTCATTCCAGAGCCACACTGCATGAGTTTCAATCAGGCGATTATGTTCGCTGATGTATTGGTTTGCTGCATCCGCAGTTTTCCATGGCAGGAATTCATTTTCTGCGGCCTGAGCTGCCAGCAAATCTTCGAACTCATCCAATGTTTCGCGTCCGAGGGCGATTTCTGCCCGCAGTTTTTTCATTCGTGGCGTCATGTTCCCCTGATTCTCACGAAACAGGTTTCGCCATTCATCATTAAGCGCCTGCGTCTCCGTTTTTGTATCTTCCTGACGTTTACGGATAGTTTCAGTCATTGCAGCGGCTTCAGTTTGTTTTCGCCGTTCTTCCTGCCAGACAGCTTTTGCTGCTTTAACTTTTTCCACCGCTTCGCGAATTTTCGGTGGGAGGGAGGGGGTAATGTTTGCATCAGGGATCTGGTTAACAGTTGTCATGGCTGCTCCGGTAGTGTTTTGTTGTTGAGTCAATTGTGCCGGTGCCCATACAAGCGCACTACCGATGAGGATTGTGCCAGTGGCTGAACAATGACCTTGTTCTGGCTAGCCAGAGAAAGGTGTCATGTCTAATCTTCACCTTTCCTTTAATACATACTATTCACTACTGTTCACTTTTATAAAAGAATAGTAAATACATTGAGTTAAGGAGTGTAGTGTTTAAATTAAAGTGATCATCTACTGTTCATGACTGTTCACAGAGATAAATTTAAACTTATATTTGTTTTTCATATAAGTTGCGATCTTTATTTCAGTTTATTACTAGATTTTTACTCCTCACCACTATTCACACGTATTCAACACTATTCAATATACAGTATAAAATGTGTCTTATGTCTGTTTGAAAATTTAACACTTAACCTTCCTGCACTCGGTTGAATTTCAGGAAAATATCCATAAAAATGAATCTGTCTGATGCTCATTAAACACATCCGGATAAATGCGGAAGGATGCGGGTAATTTAATTTTTTTAGTCATTAACTTAATTAATACATATGATGAATTTTTTTATGGATGTTTTTTGGCCCTTTTATTATTCCGGTGCTGTCTTCGTCCTTATGATGTAACGCCCGGAATGATATGGTCGGGTTCAGACTTGTGCTGCGATCCTGCCTGGTGTAATAGACTTTTTTATTCTTGAAGTTCCTTATTATATTCCATGAAGGAATGATTTGTTTTTGTCCGTTTTATCCGGTTTTTAGCTGTTTTATTTTTTGAGAAAGCAATATTTTACTCTAATTAAATAAAGCATGCGCGAGCCGCTTATATAAACATAATAAGGAACTACCTGAATCCGGATGGAATTGTCCGGACTACTGAAAACATATTAGAGAGGTAGCGAGATGCATACTATTTCCGTTTCCACCCCGGCACCAGCTGCTCCGGTGCTCCCGGTTCCGACTCAGCAGGAGCGCTTCATACGATTACCTGAAGTGATGCACCTTTGCGGGCTATCCCGCTCAACCATCTACGACCTTATCAGCCGTGATGCCTTCCCGCAGCAGATCTCCCTGGGTGGAAAAAATGTTGCCTGGGTACAGTCGGAGGTCAGTGCATGGATGGCGGCGCGAATTGCAGCCCGCGAGCAAGGAGACCATGCGTGAATCTGGCTTTGCAGTCTCATCTCTTTTTTTGTGGCTTGCGTCCTGGCAACCTTTCCAGTTATAGTTTTTCCGCTGCCGCAAAATCGGCAGCCGGGATTTGCAGCCCGTGTAACTTATTGGCGACACAGCACGCGTCGAGCGTGTTTTTTCATGTCGTTGCTCAGGCACACCTATTTTTCGGGCTGTGGTGCTTACACCGTGGCTCCTGTCAGATAATGGTGGTCCGGGCGGGGCAGCCTTTGGGCTGGCCGGTTTCCAATAAGGCCGGTACTGCAAACCCCGTCCGGGCCATCACCCATGAGATTTGCAGCTCTGGTGGTGGCAATAACCGCTACTTATTGGAGATTGCCCTTATGGCTACGATCCTCGCTTCATCACATCCTCAATTTATATTTGTTTTTGCCGCCGTTCGTCGTGCAGAACGTAAACCACGTATCAGTATGCTGCGTATTGTCGCCAGCGATGAGCATCATGCACGTCTTTCACTGGTCCATGAATATGTGCTTTGCCTTGCTGCTCGCCTGCCTGTCCGGGAGGTGATCTAATGAATCACGCCGCAATCTCTTATGACGATATTGTCCGCCTGAAGCATCTTCGTAACGTGGGGGAGTTTGTCACCGGAATGGCTGTTCTTCAGGATTGCTACGAAAAACCTGCCAGTGCTCAATGTGAGCAACTGGTTTCCCTGATTTATCTGATGACAGAGCAGCTTGATGGCGTGGTACAGCGTTGCCAGGAGGAACTGATGAACATGGAGGTGGTGCAATGAAATCACGCACTCTTTCCCTTTCACTTCGGGTGGCGTTGTATCGTCGCGCGGTAGCCTGCGCCTGGTTGAGTGCCTGCTATCAGCAAAACCGCCACCTGCAGCTCACTCTGGATGAAATTGAAACCGCTATTGCCCGTGAGCTTGAAGGATTTTATCTGCGACAGCACGGGCAAACAAAAGGCATGGAAATCGCCTGCGCCCTGCTTTCAGACCTGATGGAATCCGGCCCTCTAATGTCCTGTCCCGCACTCTCCCAGCTCGGAATAGCCGTAATGGATGAGTTATGCGTCCGTCACATCAAAAAGCCGGTTTTACACTGAGGGAGAACTGCATCATGTCAGGAATGAAAGTCAGTCAGGCCGTGAAGGCTGCCCGCGGTCACTGGGCTCAGATTCTGCCAGCGCTGGGTGTGAACATACTGAAAAATCGCCATCAGCCTTGCCCGGTTTGTGGCGGTAAAGATCGTTTTCGCTTCGACGATCAGGAAGGACGCGGAACATGGTTCTGCAATCAGTGCGGAGCCGGAGATGGTTTAGCGCTTGTCACCAGGGCACTGAATGTGGATATCAGTGAAGCAGCTGACAGGATACATGGGCTGACACATGGCCTGTCTATAGCTAATTCCGAAGTCAGGACGTTAACCGCCGATACCGATAGCGGGAAAGATGCAGCGGCAGCACTTGCCGCGCGACTGCTGCAAGCCTCGCGTGAATCTGCCGGAAACACTTATCTTACACATAAAGGTTTCCCGGAGCATATTTGCCATGAGCTGACTTCAGCTCATAAAATCGGTGGGGTGATGTTCCGCCCCGGTGATTTGATCGTCCCGCTCTATAACGCTGACGGGGAGCTGGTGAATATTCAGCTTATCAGTGGCAATGGTAGCAAGTGTTTTCTTAAAGGAGGTCAGGTTAAGGAGGCCTATCATCTGATAGAAGGGGGCGGGAGTTCTGTAAGAAGGATTTGGATTGCGGAAGGTTACGCCACGGCGCTTACCATTCATCATCTGACAGGAGAAACCGTCATGGTGGCATTTTCGTCGGTCAACTTTCTTTCTCTGACCAGCGTTGCCCATAATAAGTATCCTGGATATCAGTTAATTATTGCAGCGGACCGCGATCTGAATGGTTCAGGCCAGGAAAGGGCTGAAACGGCTGCAAAAGCGTGTCAATGTGACATTGTGCTGCCACCGGTTTTTGGTGACTGGAATGATGCGCTTACCCAATACGGAGAGGAATCCACCCGGAAGGCAATTCTTGAGGCTTTGAAGCCACATAACGCCAGTCCTTTCGACACAATGAGTGAAGCAGAATTCACAGCGATGAGTGTCAGCGAAAAAGCTCAGAGGGTTCGGGAGCATTACAGGGATGCGCTGGCGGTTGATCCGAACGGGCATCTTTTATCCCGCTACGAGTCTGGAGCGTGGAAAGTGATTTCTCAGTCAGATTTTGCCCGAGATGTCGCAGCCCTTTTCCAGCGCCTCGGGGCACCGTTTTCCTCAGGAAAAATTGCTTCACTGGTGGAAACATTAAAGTTAATTGTTCCGCAGCAGCAAAATCCGGCACGTCATCTGATTGGTTTTCGTAATGACGTCCTCGATACGCGAACAGGGCTTTTTAGTCCGCACTGTAAAGAGAACTGGCTGCGTACCCTGTGTGAAGTCGATTTCACGCCACCGGTAAAGGGGGAAACGCTTGAAACTCATGCCCCGGCATTCTGGCGTTGGCTGGACCGGGCCGCCGGACACAAGCCAGCAAAACGCGACATTATTCTTGCAGCGCTATTTATGGTGCTGGCGAACCGCTATGACTGGCAGCTCTTTCTGGAAGTGACTGGCCCTGGTGGAAGTGGCAAAAGTATTCTGGCTGAAATTGCGACCATGCTTGCTGGAGAGGATAACGCCACCTCTGCGACCATTGAAACGCTGGAGTCCCCGCGAGAACGTGCGGCTCTGATAGGTTTTTCTCTTATTCGCTTGCCTGATCAGGAGAAGTGGAGCGGCGATGGCGCCGGGCTTAAGGCTATAACCGGTGGCGATGCAGTATCTGTGGACCCCAAATATCAGAATGCTTATTCAACACATATTCCGGCGGTTATCCTGGCCGTAAATAATAATCCTATGCGCTTCACTGATCGCAGTGGTGGTGTGTCCCGCAGGAGAGTTATTCTGCATTTTCCTGAGCAGATAGCACCGGAAGAACGCGATCCGCAGCTGAAAGATAAAATTGCACGAGAACTGGCTGTGATTGTTCGCCAGCTCATGCAGCGTTTCAGCGATCCGATGAGCGCCAGAACATTGCTTCAGTCGCAGCAGAATTCTGATGAGGCTCTCACCATCAAGCGTGATGCTGATCCAGCATTTGATTTTTGTGGCTACCTTGAGGCATTACCTGACACCAACGGCATGTTTATGGGGAACGCCAATATTGTCCCGCGCCAGCCACGTACGTACCTTTACCATGCCTATCTCGTATACATGGAGGCTAATGGCTATAAAAATACCCTCAGCCTGACAATGTTTGGCAAAGGGCTACCTGTTATGCTGAAGGAATACGGGCTACATTATGAGAAGCGGCGAACTAATCAGGGAATGCAGACTAATCTCACTTTAAAAGAAGAGAGTAATGCAGACTGGCTACCAAAGTGTGATGAGCCAACAATCAAATAATTGCTAATGACCCGGCTTAGGCCGGGTTTTTTTATATTCAAAAATGTAGAGTTTACCGTTCACTCATCACCCAAGGGTTAACGCGTATCTTGTTGATTAAATTTAGCTAAATTGATTGGTGAACAGTGTGTACTGTTTTCTTAAGAAAAAGTATTTGTGGGGGAGGGGTTGTGTTTGAATTTTGAACGCATACGGCGATGTGTATAGCTATGTGTATAGGTATTTTTTTAGATTTAATAAATATGATAAAAAACAATGAGTTGATTGTTATTATTTGTTCCTATTATCGCACCATTAAAATCAAATTGTTACGTAAGATCTTATCATTCTCCCACCAAAAAATTATCTTAATGTAACAGCTGGTGTAAGTAAATTCTATCAACGAAGATCAATCTTATCTACTGACCAAAAAGGCCTGATAGGGCTTCGCTCACTATACATCCTTGGCTGCAGGTTTAGTTGTACACCACTCCTAAATTTAATGTGTTGGCAATGTGTTCAATAAAGCTCGAACAAATTAGCTCATTATGATCGGTTAATACTTCAACTTCTGGTTGCATGATTGTTTGTCCGTAAAAAGATAACGCGCCTGCCGGGTAGTAGCAGGCGCATTACGCAATAGGTAAACAAGGGAGGAAGTTCAGAAATGTAAATCGGGAAGGTTGTACGCAATGTTCATCGTACTACGTTGTTACGGCTTTGCCGCAACAAGCCAGTTGCCTGCCGCGCTCGCAGAATGTCTGCAGCCCGGAGATAAGGAGATTGTTCCTGCCAGCTAAATCCCTTCCTGTCGATACGAACCAGCTCGTATTTTTCTACCAGAAAATTCACGGCATCGGCTAGGGTGATACCGGCATCGATGTGTTCCTTAATCACAGCCTCATTGCAGAATGGCGTGTCGTTTATTGTCAGACCATAGTGCTGTTCCAGCAGACGTGTCAGTAACATTTGCCAGACAGCCACGGGTGACAGGCAGGGCTTCACCGCCCGCTGAGTTGTTGCAGGTAAAGTTTTCATGTTTGCTCTCGTGTAGGTAATTAACGCTGAGTGGGGTAAATGGCGATGTATACGTAGCCGCAACTGCCAAGGGTGTCGGCTTCGCAGGTTAAATCGTTGTGGTACAGGGTAACGCAGTGGGCATGGTGGGGGCTGAGTTCACCGGTGGTCAGCATCGATTCCATCTGGCGGATAAAGTGCGGGAATGTTTCATCCAGCTTCCGGCATTCGATGTCACTGAACTTGCCGGTGATGCTGGCCCGGTCAGCCAGATAATGCAGTCGGTTGCCTTCCTGCACCAGACGGGCTCCCAGGCGCAGTGTAATCTCCCGCTGCAGGCCCCTGGTAGGGTTGCTCATTACAGTTCTCCACTATTGTCAGTTCAGGGTGATGCTCATCAGGCAGGTATAGGGCCCATTGCGGTCCTGGCGGCGTTCGGCGTATACCGCGAGGACTCCGGCGATATCCGGAACGTCCCTGTCGGTGTAATGACAGACGCTACCGTGCCACTGGTATTTGCCGGTGCAGTAGCGAAAGATTCGGGACTCAGGATGCTGGCGGTATATCGTCATTGCCCTGCGTTTACTGATAATTTTCATGTAATACCTCAAAGCAGACCGTGTTCTGCGAACGAATAGATTTGCCTGCCACCGACAATCAGATGGTCAGGGACACGGATATCCACCAGCTGAAGCACCTGAACCAGTCGCTGCGTGAGGGTTTTGTCGGCCTGGCTAGGTGTCGTCTCGCCGGAAGGATGGTTATGCGCGAGTATCACCGCCGCCGCGTTGAAGTGCAGAGCACGTTTGACCACCTCCCGGGGATGCACCTCGGTGCGGTTAATCGTGCCGGTGAAGAGCGTTTCATGGGCAATCAACTGATTCTGGTTGTCCAGATACAACACCCGGAACTCTTCCCGTTCAAGCGCGGCCATATGCAGTCGCAGCCATTCACGTACGGCGTGGGTAGAGGTGAAGGCTACGCCGGGCTCATGCAGGTGGCGGTCCAGAGCCCTGAGCGCCCGCTGAATGAGACGCCGGTCCTGTGGCGTCATCTCGCCGGGTAAAAAGGAAAGCTGTTTCATCTGTTGCTCCTTCGGTCAGTCGATAATACGCAGAATGGCGTGAGCCTCTGGATGTTGCATGGCATACTCCCGCAGGCGGTAATAGTGTGCGGTCATCGCGTCACATTCTGTACGGCAGGCATGGTGGCTATACGCAATCAGGCAGACAGCAATACCTGCTGCTTCTGCACTCATTTGGGCATCGTTACCGTTCAGGCAGTTAAACAGACGCCATGTCTCATCGTTGTCAGGCTCGGGGGACATAAATGCGCCGCCATTGCTGAGGGTGTAGAACGACCAGATACCACCGCTGTAGCCCTCACAGAAGCGGTCCATCCAGGCGAAGATATGCGGCTCCAGGAGTAGCCACTGCGGGATAGCGCCAAAGTACTGTGGCCAGAAATCGATACGCTGTTCATCGGGGACCGGCGTGACGGTCAGTTCAAATTCGGGTTGGTTAGCGGGTGCGAGGTCGTGCTGCGTCTGTGTTGTCATGGGTATGTCTCCGTCAATAAAAACGCCAGCGGCGATGGCTGGCGTATGGGGATATAAAGTGTGTTCGGGGAGGTGAATGCGGGTAAATGCTTCGCGATCAGCGGGTGGCCGTGTCTGTACGGATGCCTGAGGTGCGGATATAGCGGTTAAGACCTTCACCGGCATCCGGCTCAAAGTTCCATGCCCGCCAGACCATCCGGCCTTCAGTATCACGAACCACCAGACGGAAGTGACTGCCCTGGTCGTCTTCGAGTGTGATATTGCTGTACGTGGTAGTGACCGCTTGCGCTTGTCTCCGGGTGAAAGGCCCCGGTGGCAGCAACACGGATTGGGTCATTTTCGGGCTCCTGATAAAAGAAAACCCCGGCAGCCTGCTAGCTGTCGGGGTGGATTTGCTGGGGAAGATACTACTATCAGTCGTTGCTGCAGTCTCCGAGAGTGGACAGAACTTTCTCAGTGTTCTTCCGGTCCGCAGTGAAGGTCCCTGCTTTGTGGTCATTGACGTAGACGTCGAACTGCCCGGCCTCAGAGATATTGCTGATGAAGTCAAACCAGGCGTTATCGCCGTTACGCCAGCCCAGGCTGGACGGAATAATGTACTGCTGGTGATCCATCACTACGGTGATAGTAGTGTCGTCATCGTGCGAACTGACCATCTTGTCATCGGCAAGGGTAAGAAAGACTGAATGCTGATAGAAACCATTCTGGTCCGGGTTCCCTGTGCAGTTGATGGTAAACGTCTTTCCGCTGGCTTCGGTCACGCTGTATTCCGTATTGCCCTGACCGTAACCCTGCTGCCAGAACCCCGGGATAGCAGAGGCATTAAAGCTCGCGAGCAGTACACCCGCCAGCATAAACCGACTTAGTGAAAGTATTGTCATTCTTGTCTCCTTTGTCGTTGTTTTATTCCTGATTGTCAGGGTTCGAGGGTATCAGTAGCTGCCCCATCAGTTTGCCGTCATGGGCGTACTCAAAGTATTTTTCTTTGGTATACGGGTCCGTCACCTCCTGGTATTCCAGTTTGATGTTATCGGCAATACACAGCGCATTCATCAGCGGCTGGATGGTTTTTTCCTGCATATCCACGAGGTAGTAGTAACTACCGCCCTCGCAGCCATCGGGCGACTCACGGGTACGTAAGACCTGCAGGGTGAGACCTGATGAAAAGCCAACCTGTGACCATTCTTCGCTGACATCATCCTGCCGACTGACCACATCGCTGAAGCGCGGAGGCGTGAGGTCCTTAAATTTACTGATAGCTTTCAGGTCATCACTCCTGTCATCGCAGGCGCTCAGAAACAGAGTGGTGGCAACCATCGCCAGCAGAGGTAGTGTTTTACATTTCATTATTTTTTCCCTGAAATCAGACGTACCACTTTGGCAAAGACATAAATGCCGACGAAAATACCCACCGGCACGCCGACGAACGGTGTCAGCGCGACACTGGCAGCACCGGCTGCGCCACCTCCCGTCAGCAGTGCGGCAACAGTGGCAAGGGTCAGGGCCGCGAGACTGTCGGACACCCCGGTTTTGTTCAGAATGATGACGATGACAACAATGGCGATAATGGCAATAACGGGCATAGGGCTCCTCCCTGTTGCCGGGTTGATAACAATGCCTGCGCTATTCCGGTGGGCTGTCAGCCGGAACAAATGTAAGCAATGACTGCTGGATAAAGCGAAAATGGGGTAAGGACTGAATAAAGCCCGGGTCTTCAACAAGACGACACAGACTGTCGTTACGCCGGAAAGTCTCCTGCAGGGGCTGAACCAGATGGATTTCATCCAGGGTGAATACGGCGATATGTCCGTCGTGCTCTGCCACCAGATACCAGGCCTGCTGGTGGATGAGTAACCGACAGGGAGCCAGCCGCTCACAGCGCTGCTCCTCGGCAATCAGCGTTACCCGCCTGCGCCCGGTAATGGCCTGAATCAGTCTCCAGAAAGACAATGCTCCTGAAGGCGAAGGAACCGGATTGGCGGGTGCTATAACGCAGGGAGACTCATCGCACATCAGCAGTGCGTTCACCAGACGGCGGTCAAAGCCAGGAAAAAGACCGGCCATCCCGCTGCGATGGGCAAAGATAAGCACGTCGGGCACCATCTGCGTCTCACTGCCCGCTGTGCGTAAGCGGCAATATCCGGACTGATACTCCAGGTCCAGATACATCAGCCGCTCACGAAAATCACGCCGCAGCGTGCGCACCGACACGCCAAACTCAGCCGCCAGTTTGCGCACGCTCAACGTTTCACCCGCAACCAGACGGCTGATTATCAGTGACAGCCTGACAGCCAGCCGGTCATGGCGGCGTTCTGCCTGTGTCATGAGAGGTTCTCCAGGAAAGTTAACTGACTGAAAATGATGTGATTACTTTAAACAGGGGGGCGGACAGGGTATGGACAACGCAGAAACTATTTTTTATTTCTGCAAAAGCCAGATGTAACGGGGGTTACAGGCTATTACCGGGAGATTGAGGCACACGAGCACGTAGCAATTCGGACAGGTGGTGTCCGATAATAACAATGTGGCAACATAAAACGTCTAATGCAGTTGTGTGAGCAGTGTTTCAGCCATCACCCACAGCGCACGGTTAAGCTTCACGTCCCCGTCAATGCCACGCACGGCACGAGTATGCGTTCGTTCGCCTTTAACATTACGCCCGCTGAGTCCGCCCTTAATCAGGTTTTCCTGAATCCGCTGGTACGTGGTCCACAGGTCATTGCTCTCATCCTGCCAGCGGCGAGGGGAGAGGATCTGCGATTCAGTCACCGGCTGGTGGTCTTCACCAAAGCGGTATGTGAGGGCGGCTTTTGCCAGTGCCTGCTGTGCCGGGGGTGGCAACAGCAACGACTGCATGGCATCCCGTTTCTCCTCCACCCGGTCAAAAATCCCCAGCACCTCATACGCGCCTTCAATCACCTGACTCACCACGTCCCCCTTGTGTGGCACCCGCACCTCGCCAAACGACTCACCGCAGACGAGCCCGTTCTGACAAACCGCACGAAATAGTCCCGGCAACATCTGATACGAACTGGTTCCATCGTGAGAGTTGAGTAGAATAATTTCCGGCACCTGTATACCGGTGATCTGCCCTTCCCGCCGCAGACGCAGCATATGCTTTGTATGTTCACGACGACCCGGGTCACGCACGCGGGTCTGACAGGCAAAGAATGGCTGGAAGCCTTCTCGCTGCAGGCTGTCGAGCAGGGAGATGGTGGGTATATAGGTATAACGCTCACTACGGGACTCGTGTTTGTCCTCACTGAACACACTGGGCACTACGCGAAACAGCTCTTCACGGGTTAACGGACGGTCGCGACGGATAAGGTTTGCTGCGCCAAAGCGCGAAGCCAGACGGGTCATAAGCAGACTCCTCATAACGGGAAAACAAATAAAGGGGATCCCCGTCGCATCGGCGACAGGGTCAGGGAAATAACAGGGATGGATTAAATACTCAGAAGAAGAAATCCCAGACGGCGCGGGCCACAGAGACCACGGTGGTGCGCACGGCCTGAATGACGGCCCGCACAGGTGTGGGTATCAGAGGAAAGGCACTGATGCTATCGAGTAGAGCACCGACGGTTTCACCAAAATCGCTTCGAGCCTGTTCCCGGACTACCGTCGTGCGAAAGGAAGGCTGGAGTTGCGACACCACCGGGCTGGTGGCCTCACGTGGCAGGCACTTAATCATCCGCTCGGCCATCACCCTAAGCCCCCATTGTAGACGGACCGACACAGCACACACCGGATGTACGGGCTGGAACAGCTCATGCAGCAGGCAGATTTTGCGGCTGATATTCTGCTTCTGCGCGGTGGACAACGGTCCCCCACCGCTGGTGGGTTCGGCCTTGTCCGACTGGCTTATAACAAACAGCACTTTATGCCGGTATGCCTCCCCAATCACCTGATGATAAAAGTGCTCATCCACTGCCAGTGCCCGGTCATCAGCCTTAATCAGCCACAGTACCAGGTCGAGGCGAGAAAGCTGCTCTCGGTACAGCGCAGCATACTCGGTATCGCGCGTGCTACTTTCGCCCACGCCGGGTAGATCCATCAGCGTCATATAGCAGTCGCCAACCTGCAGTCGAAAGCGCAGTGGCTCACGTGTACAGGCCGCGACATCGCTGACCGGTGATACCTCACTGGCAAACAGGGCATTGCAGAGTGAGGATTTACCGGCACCGCTCTTACCCATAATGCCGATTACTGGCTCGTAATGGGTTAACTGATTTATCTGCTGCAATATACGTTCAGACACCCACTGTGGCAGGCCAGCAAGCGATTGCTGAAACGACTTCAAACCTTCAGAATTGTTCATTAGCTACTCCTCTGAAAAATTATACAAAAACGGCAGAATCGTGAGATTCTGCCGTTAATCGGGTATGTTCAGAAGAATGATATCTATCTGAAAATAATTTGAATTAAGGTAAGCGACGAGCCACGGTTGCCTGTGATCCCAGTCCCTGAGTCGTTAGGTTATTCTGATATCCCTCATCCCCAGACCAGAACAGTGGATAAGGGCAAATTGCCTGAGGGAGCTATAGGGCATTGGGCAGCAAGGTTTTATAGTTGGATGGCATCAATTTAACGGTATAGAAACATCAGCCCATACGATGACTGTCTACGTTTAAGACATAAATTCTTGCTGTTACATAAGTATTAATGCTGATTATCATCAATTTGATTATAATCATGGCACTTTATGGATTACCGTATTAAATATTCATTTTTTCCCTATAGTGATGATTCATGCTTGGTTCCCTTTCTAAGCGGCTTGAGGACTTGAGTTTGGTCCAGCGCGAGAGGTTGGCCTACATCGATTTTCGGCTCTATTTCTTCGGTGAGATCGGACGCCCTGATCTGATTGAGCGCTTCGGTGTGGCTCCGGCAGGGGCGACACGCGATTTGGCTTTGTACCGGGAAATTGCGCCGCATAACATCACCTTCGATGGTAGCAACAAGATTTATCGCATCGGGCAGGAGTTCTCACCGTTGTTCGAGCACGCATCGCTGCGCGTTCTGTCGGCGCTGTCTCTCGGTTTTGGCGATGGCGTGAACGGCTCAATGCAGGCGCTGCTACCATGCGAATCCCCCGCAGCCCTAAGCATTCCCAAGATGGATGTGTTAGCCACGATTTGCCGAGGCATCCACGCTAAGCGACCCGTCGCCATCCGCTACTACTCGATGAGCAGCGGCGAGTCCGAGCGGGTAATTGTGCCCTTTGCTTTGGTTGATACCGGCATGCGCTGGCACGTCCCTTTGATCGCAAGAGTAGAGAGTTTCGGGATTTCGTCGTCACCCGCATCGAAGCACCAACATTGCTCGACGAGGAGCCACAAGCCAACGAACGACAGGATAACGACATCCAGTGGACGCGCATCGTCGAGCTGGATTTCGTGCCGTACCCGAGCGTTGAGCGGCCCGATATTATCAAGATGGACTATCGTCGATGCCACGCTGATCCACGCGCCCAGTTCATCCAAGAACCAGGACGGCAAGCGCGACCCGAAAATGCACCAGACCAAGAAGGGGAACCAGTATTACTTTGGCATGAAGGCGCACATCGGCGTTGATGATGAATCGGGGCTGGTACACAGCGTGGTGGGCACGGCAGCCACCGTGGCGGATGTCACCCAGGTCGACAAGCTGCTGCACGGCGACGAGAACGTCGTCTGCGCCGATGCCGGCTACACCGGCGTCGAAAAGCGCTCCGAGCATGCCGACCGAGAAGTGATCTGGCAGGTCGCAGCACGCCGCAGCACCTACAAGATGCTCGATAAACGCAGCGCCCTGTACAAAGCCAAGCGCAAGATCGAGAAGGCCAAGGCGCAAGTGCGAGCGAAGGTAGAGCCCCCGTTTCGCGTGATCAAGCGGCAGTTCGGCTACACCAAGGTACGTTTCCGAGGGCTGGTGAGGAACACTGCACAACTGGTGACGCTGTTTGCCCTGTCGAACCTATGGATGGCCCGCCGACATTTGCTGGCAAGCGCAGGAGAGGTGCGCCTGTAATGCGGAAAATGGCCGTCGCAAGGTGCTCGCGACGGCTGAAAGCACCGAAATGAGCGGGTGATCCGATCGTTTTTGATCGGTTCACCGCTTTCAAAATCAGCAGTGGCTGAAGTCAGCCGGAAATACAGGGCTACTTCAGACCATCCCTAGCTAGGGCTCGTAGTTCGGCGCAAGGCTGAAGTCGCTTGGCTGCTTCGCTGTGCAGATCCATGACCCACTTTCCATCAAACTCCCGGTTGTAGTTCCACAAGCATCTCGCGAGTCTTGCCGGCCCGCTCCACTAACAAGACCACAACATCTCCAACGTTCTTGTCGTCTAGCCGGGCCTGTAATGTGGTGACGTCGTCGACGGCGATACCGTCGATGCTGATAACGCGATCGCCGGGCACGATGCCGCCTGCGGTGACCTCGACGCCGACGAGCCCGGCCCTGTGCGCCGCCGAGCCCGGCGTCACGCGCAATACGAATACGCCCTTACTGCCGGTCAGCGCCTGCAGACGCGCGTTGATCTGCTCATCCACCTCGATGCCCAGTGCCGGACGGATGTACTTGCCGGTCTTTATGAGTTGCGGCACCACGCGCATGACGGTATCGACCGGCACCGCAAAGCCTATGCCGGCCGAGGCGCCAGACGGACTGTAGATGGCGGTATTGATTCCGATCAGCCGCCCAGCCGAATCGAGCAGCGGGCCACCGGAATTGCCGGGGTTGATGGCGGCGTCGGTCTGGATCAGGTGATCGATGGCCGGGCCGCCCGCTTCTCCCGGCAACGAGCGGTCGAGCGCGGAGACGATACCAGTGGTGAGCGTCCAGTCCAGGCCGAAGGGGTTGCCGATAGCGAACACCTTCTGACCCACCTTGAGGTCGGCACTGGTGCCGACCGGCACGGCCGGCGGGCGCTTGAAACCGACGCCGATCTTGAGCACGGCGATGTCGTGCGCGGGGCTCATCCCCACCAGCGCGGCCTGGTAGTCGCGGCCGTCGGCCAGTTTGACGGTGGCTTCGGACGCGCCCTGGATGACGTGGAAGTTGGTGACGACGTGGCCGGCGTCGTCCCAGATGAAGCCCGAGCCAGTGCCGCGCGGCACGGAGAACACGTTGCGCGTCCAGACATCGCGTACTAATTGCGCGGTGGTGATGTAGACCACCGAGGCGCGCGATTTTTCGAACAGTTCGATGGTGGTTTTCTCGTCCGCCGCCAGATCGCCACGCGCCATCACGGTGCGTTCTGCTGCCTCGCGCGGACTGAACCATGCCTCGATGGCGGGCAGAAACTGCCACAGCAGCATGAGCGCGGCAATGCAGGCGGTGATGAAGAGCCCGCGCCGGACGAAGCGGTCCGGCGCGGGGCGTTGGTACGGGTCGAGATAGGCCATGAGACGTCTCCTGTTGATGGGCAATCAGCGCCACAGCCCGCTCGGGCGCCAGCGCGGTGGGCGCGTCGCCAAAGCGGATTCCGGCAAAAAATGGGGCGCGCGGAGTGGCAACGCTGATGCTGGCCCAGGCGCCAACGTCAGCAGGCGTGCGATGCGCTCTTGCGTTGCCGGACGCGTACGCAAGCAGGAGTGCTCGGGATTGCCCCATCCCGGCCATAGCCAGGCACGCCAGGAGCGGCTGACCCGCTCGATTTTTGCCAGCACGGACGCCAGCCCCTGCGGGTCGCCAGTCAGTTCCGCCGCAAGGCGGTCAGCGTCGAACTCACGCACGCGAGACAAGCCGAGCTGTGCGAGCAGGGCCAGCTGGGGCGATGCGGCCAATAACAATAGACCAGGCCAATAGACCTCCGCCGCGCCAACCAGCTGCGCGGGATCGCGATCTGTCCCATAAGGGCCAGTAGGCTCGTGAGGCGACTGTCGGAATCCGCCAGCCCCATGACACGCAGATCCTCATTAGCGATGTGCGCGACCTCGTGCACGAGCACACCCGCCAGCTCGCGTGGGCTCAGGCTGCGCAGCAGGCCATCGGTGAGGGCGATCGATGCCTCCTGCTTCGATCCGGTGGCGAAGGCGTTGACGACGGCACTGGGCACATAGTGCGGCACCGGCGTGGCGGGCAAACCGGCACGGGCGGGCAGCTCGCGCAATAGGGCCCACATCTTGTGGGCTTCTTGCGGGTGCAAGGCCCGTACGCGGTACAGGCGCAAGCTCAGCGCCGACGCGGCTACCGGTTCCAGCAGCAACGCACCTGCAATGGCAAACAGCGCGAGCCACAGGCAGCCTTCCCCAAACGGCAGTCTCCCTGCTGCGGCTGCGATCCCGACCAGGGTCAGGACCAACAGCCCGGTCTGCAGGCGGTTGAGCCAGCGGTGTTGCAAGAGCGCCGTGCGCGGATCACTGGGATGATGACGGGTCATGCTCAGAGGTCTCGGCGGCGCGGTCGCCGCGCTTGCGCAGCAGCCAGTAGGTCGCACCCAGAGCCAGCGTGGCGCTAGCCAGCGCGGCTATCTTTGCGGGGCTCGCGTTGGAGTCGAGGATCACGAACTTGCGGGAGAGTGCGATCAGCGCGATCAGGACCACCGTCTTGACCTGGATGATGCTGTCCCGACGCAGCGCCACGCGCACGATGGAATGCTTGAACTCCATCGCGATCAAGAGCGTCATGATCATGCCGAACACGCTCTGGAATACCTCGTGGTCCAGGGGATTGAAGGCATCTAGAACCAGCAGCGTGAAGACGATGGAGATGAGCTGGAACAGCGACACCACGATGATGACGGCGATCACCGCCGACAGCACGAGCGCGACGACCTGCTCGAAGCGCTCGTAAAAACTCATGATGGCCAATTGGTCACGTAAGACCTGAAATGGGTTAAGGCGTGTTGATTTCATGACGATGAACTCCCTGGAAAACGGCTGCTGTCGAGACGGCGGCGCATTGCGCTGATGTGTCCTTCAATCAGCTCGGTCGACATGCCAAGCGTCGACATCACCTGTTCCGCCAGCCCAATAGCTGCGGCAAAGGATTGCTGATACACGCGCACGTTGGGCATGGCGCGAAATGCATCGGCCGCGGTCGTACTTCTGCATGACACCCACAAGGTCAGCGCCGGACGGTGCTCGGCAATCGCCTGGGCGATGCGCAACGCTTGCTGGGCATGGGCGAACGTCAGCACCACCAAGTGTGCATGCGTCAAGCCGGCAGCCAGCAAGGTATCGGGCCGACTGGCATCGGCATGGAACACCGGCGCGCCGGCGGCACGCGCGGCCTCGACCTTCTGCGCGTCCGCCTCCAGCAGCAGATGCGCCACGCCGGCGTGGCGAAGAATCTCGCTGACTGTCAGGCCAAGCTCGCCCGCGCCGCAAATGATGACATGGTCTCGATATCGCGTCGTCTGCGCGGCGATCTCGACTTCTTCAGCCTGGGGTGGCTGAATGACGCCGCCGGTGCGGCTCAAGAACCGGGCAAGTACATCGTGATGGCGGATCAGTAGCGGTGCCAGGGCCATGCTGAGCACCAGCGCGACCAGCATGGGTTGGACGACGGTCGCGGGGATCAGATGCTGCTGCAAGACCGTGCCCAACAACAGCAGGGCGAACTCGCCGCCGTGCCCCAACGCTATGCCCGTGCGCCAGGCATCGAGGGCGGACAGGCGCGTCGCCCGCAAGGCCAGCGTATTGAGCAGGATCTTGACCGGTACCAGCACCACCAGCCACGCCAGCACCGCCAGCGGTGCCGAAAGAATCTGTGCTGCGTCCAGTTGCAGGCCGATGGTCACGAAGAACACGCCCGACAACACATCGCGAAACGGCCTGAGGTGGCTTTCCATGTGGTGCCGGAAGTCGCTCTCGCCCAGCACCATCCCGGCGAGGAAGGCCCCCAGGGCGGCAGATACGCCGACCGCGTGCGCAGCGGCGGCGGCGGCCACTACCACGCACAAGGAGACGAGCACGAACGATTCCTCGTGGCCCCGCCGCGCCACCCAGCCCAGCAGGCCATGCAACAGACGGCGCGAGGCGAGGGCGGTCTGTTGCATGAGATCGGAAGAGCA
>OLOT01000640.1_pt1 | contig 24947 bp, 21 predicted proteins | sample 1671991 | NCBI WGS metagenome assembly OLOT01 (sample SAMEA3136634, study PRJEB25190) | human gut metagenome | biome: human gut; feature: human-associated habitat; material: faeces | place: Austria | collected 2013
GTTTTTTTTGAGAATGCCGGGAATCGGGACACCCTCGCTGCCACCGGCGTTGTACCGAAGGGGCGCGACGTGGTGCTGAGCGGTGCGGGAGTCAATTTAGAAGATTATCCCTATCAGCCCTACCCACAGGAGGGGCCGGTGCGCTTCCTATTTGTAGGCCGCGTTATGCATGAAAAAGGTGTGGACGAGCTGTTTGCCGCCGCAAAGCGGATGAAGAAGGAATATGGCGACGGCGTGGAGTTCCACATCGTCGGCTCGTTTGAAGAGGGATATAAGCCCCTCATGGATGAATTGGAGCAGGCCGGTGTGGTCAAGTACCACGGCTATCAGTCGGATATGAAGCGCTTTTACGCCATGGCAAGCTGTGTGGTGCTGCCGTCGTATCACGAGGGCATGTCCAACGTACTGCTGGAGGCTGCCGCCTCCGGGAGACCGCTCATCACCAGCGACATCCCCGGCTGCCGCGAGGCGGTGGAGGACGGCAACAGCGGGTATCTGTGCCCTGCGAAGGACGCGAACGCGCTGTATGGGGCTATGCAGCGGGTCATGGAGCTGTCCGTGGAGCAACGCTCCGAAATGGGCCGCCGTGGCCGGGAGCGCATGGAGCGGCAGTTCAGCAAAACCGCTGTCGTGGCGGAAACCATCAAACACTTGGAGATTTGACATGCGCGATTTAGTCATCCTTATGCTCATAACGATTGCCTTAGCATGGTGCGCCGATCATGTGGCGTTTGGACCGGTAAAGCATGATCGGCACCAGCGGCTGATCGTCTGCACTGTGGTGATCATCATCCTGCTCGCCGGTTTTGCCGGACTGAGGACACGTTGCAATGACACTGTCACATATCGATATTCCTATAAGCTCCTGACGGAAAAATTATGGGAAGCATCCGACAAGAGCATCGGTTCTAACCCGCTGTTCAACTGGGTGAACTATCGTTTGAAGATGCACGGCGTATCTACGCAGAACTTTCTGATGTTCTGGGCATTTCTGACCGTCGGTTGTTATTTCATTTTTGTACATAAGTACTCTGTAAATTATCCACTGACAATTTTTTTACTGTTTGTCACCGGTTGTTATACCTTTGCTTTTGCGGGTATCAAACAGGCGGCGGCGGTCGGGATATCGGTCATTGCGACGATGTTTGCACTTAAAAAGAAGTGGCTTTTATTTGCTGCTGGGATCCTAATTGCCGCACTGATCCATCCCTATTCTCTGATGTATTTATCAGTTCCGTTCATGGCATTTAAGCCGTGGACGAAAATAACCTATTGGATGCTGGCAGCCTTCATTGCAGCGGGCTTTCTGCTGCGCCCGCTGCTCGGCACGGTGGTCAACATCACGACGCTGCTGGGTGAGGAATACACGGTTTCCTCCTTCACGGGAGACGGTGTCAATATGTTCCGTGTGCTCGTCTGCAATGTGCCGATGGTTTTGTCGTTCCTCTACCGGAAAAAGCTGTTTGCAGACAGCTCCGAGGCGGAAAACCTTGTAATGAATTTCACTATGCTCAACGGCGCGATTATGTTTGATGGACTATTTGGAACGGCGAATTATTTTGCAAGATTGGCGAATTATTTCTTGATTTTCCAGTCGCTGTCACTGCCGTGGATGCTGAAGAAAATAGGTGGCAGAGATGGAAAAGTGCTAACAGCATTGCTGGTGCTGGGCTATGCCGCGTATTTTTACTATGCAAACGCGATCAACCAACCGTTTGGCCACTACTTTGCGCGGTTAAGCTTGGCGGAATATTTTGCTCAGATTGGGAGGTAGACTATGAATCAGCTTGGCGTTTTACAAGTCGTTGCTCATATGGAGCAAAGACCCTGGCGGACAATATTTCCATCAGTGGGAGCATTTTCTTCTGCTGCGATTTTGTAAGGACAACATTTTCCTTTTGATAAAATGCAATGTTTTCCGACTGCTTTTGCGATATCATGGCAGGAACAAGATAAAAAGTCAACTTTTTCCACAGCTATAGATCTAGTGAGAATAAGAGGGATCCGACGAAAACGACCACTGGAATATCAGTGGTCGTTCTTTTTAATGCTCCAGCAAGATTCCCGCTCGCTTTTGTATCTGCTTTTCGATCATTCTCAACCGTTTGGGCGGAAGATTGTAGCGGGAGTGCTTCTTAAAATGGAATGTCAACAGATGGCGCAGCTTTTCGCGCAGTTCCGGCGTCAGAACGCTCTTCGCCGTGCCGAGAAAATCATCGTACACGCTGGGGTACAGTGTTTCGATATATTCCTCCAAAGCGGTACTGTCAGCCCATGCGTCTGTACCGGCAAAGTTGAACAAGGAATTGCCGTGGTCAAACAGGGGAGCGGGGGAGGTGATCGCGTTGGTCCGGTTATCGACCAGCACGCCGAAATTGCCGAAGTGTCTGTCTGTATTACAGATCACCGCGTCAAACACCAGCATCTCATTCAGCACGTTCACAAATTCCGGCCCCAGCTTTTCATAATACGCTCTAACGGCTTTCAATCCTCCCTTGGAAACAAGATGTCCAATAGGAAGGTAGGCATACTCCTTACTGGTAAAAAGCTCGCAGGTGGAGCAGAGGATACCTTTCCATTTCGATAAGCCGTAGGGAATGGCGCGAATGTCCATCGCGGCTGCCACCTGCGCCGCGTAAAATTCCGAGTACGGCTCATTGCCGGTGTTAGATGCCCCCTCGGTGCCACCCTTGTAAAGATAGACTTTGCCGCCGATACGGCGCCAGCATTTGCGAAGCATCCCGTTAGTGGTAAATTCAGGGCTTGAGAACAGCGATGCCCTGACCTTGCTGCCATAACCGGTAAAAGCAAGTTCTGCTAAAATATTGCTGAAGCGATTATCATAGAGGTTCGCTTGTGCAAACGGAGTTTCATCACCGCTTTTTACAACCCAATAGCAGTCATTGAGCGACAGGCCCTTGCAGACATCAATAATACCGAGCGGACGGTTCAAGTTCAGCCCGCTCTTTGCCAGAAGGTCATGAACAAAGGCTCTATTCTTAGGAATCGTTCGATGCCGCAGCCAACGGCCTAAGCCCTCCGGCGTCAACGTCATATCCAGCGGAAAAAGTTTTTTGTTTTCTTCATCCATCCAAAGGATCTGTATCTCTGGTTCGCTGGTATCAGTTGTCGCGGAGAATTTAACCAGCGGTTTATCAAATTGCTTTAGAATATAATCCATAGTCATTCCCCTTGAAACCAACTAACGTGATGCTATTATAACACACATCGGTAAATTTGAAAACTGAAACGTTAGTAAAAAGCGAAACCGAGCAATTCAAAATAATTACTCGGTTTCGCTTCTTTCAGAAATTCCAATGGATCTCAATCGGAACATCCTGTGTGCCTGGGACACGCTTGCCGACAGTGATGCAGTCGATCAGAATTTCCACCATCTCGCGGGTCAGGTGTTCCACATGGGGGTAGCGCTGGATGATCTCTTTGCGCTGATCTCCGGCAAGCATCTGGGCCTCCAGATCTTCCAAATAGGCCAGCACATTTTCCGCCGCATCCTCACCAAAGTGCATGGCGAGAAAACGGCGGCACAGCTCGATCTGATTCTCGATGCTCTCGCCCTTGCCGGTGAATTTGGACTTGCGGGAGTAGATGACGTATTGCTTCGGCGTATCTTTCGTTTTCATGGCGGCACCTCGCATGATGTTACACTGACAGGTGTTATGGATCTATTATATCGGCTCGGAATCCGTTTGATGAAAAGACGCTCCAAGGGAAAATCATGAAAGCGTTCTCTGAAAATTCTTATCATTCTTTATCCTTCAGGTTCAGAAGGCCGTGCGTTCGCGCCGCGCGGCTCAAACGGAAGGCTGAAAGCGGACTCCTTTTGTTTTCTTCCACGCTTTTTTCAGTGTTTTTGAATATATTTCTTATTTTTTTTGCTTTCGATAATTTTTGCCAAAAAAATCTACATTTTTATCAATAGGCACGCCCGCTCTTCATGTGTTATCATTTTCTTAACAAAAAGGAAATGAAGAAAGTCTCAGCCCCAATCCGGCTGCGTTTGCTTTATCTCCTGTATTTTTTTTATGAAAGGAGGAGTGCAGAAGCGTTGGAAACTGGCACTGTCCGTCACCGCCGGGATATTGTTCGGCGGTTTGATGTGGAGGATCAGGCGAGTCAGCACATCCACTTCAGTGATCCTTTGGGGGGGATCATGCACAAGTTGCCACTCCTTATTTAGACGAGACCACCGCGTGAAAAGCGGCGCCGCAGCCGCCAAAATTGAAAAATGGAGGAAATGTCACATCATGAAATCAACGAAAAAGCATCTATCCCGCGCGACCAGTCTCTTCCTGACGGTTGTCATGCTGCTCAGCATGATGACGACCGGTGTTTTCGCCGCCGAAAACGGCGCACCGGAAAACGCCTCCGTTGGCACGCTGGTTGAGAATGCAATTCTCTACCAGATCAACGATAAGGGCGAACTCGAATACAACAACGTGCATCGAGCCCGTGGGGCCACGACCGTTCCTGTGACCGACACCACCGGCAACGGCATCGATTCTATCGAGGCTCTGCAGGCCGTGATGGGCGTTGCCGATGCAACTCCCACCGACTTCACCTGTACGCCCGGCGAGCGCACGCTCGGCAAGGCAGTCACGGCTAACCTCCTTCTGGACGACGAGCGCCTGATCGGCGTCGAAGTCACGGCCGTGAACAAGCGTCCCGTGATCGGCATTTCCTGGAAGAGTGACAAGATCGGCACTGACTACAATGGCTTTGCCGAGGCCTACGAGCGCAACGGCGCGCTCGCGGTCTTCCTTCCGCGGGTCTCCAATGCCTCTGAGGCCAGATCGGTCCTCCATCAGCTCGACGGTATCTTCATGACCGGCGGCGAAGACTGGAATCCGTACCTCTACGGCGAGCCCCAGACCCCGCACGGCTCCAACTACCCGAATAACGCCCGCGACACCTCTGACATCCAACTGATGCAGCAGGCCGTGGCGCTCGACGTGCCGATGCTGGCCGTCTGCCGCGGCGAGCAGGGCTTCAACGTCGCCATGGGCGGCAAGCTCATTCAGGACGTTCCCTATTACCTCGGCCAGAAGGTCCTGAACGGCGAGATCAGCTTTGACCGCGTCAGTTCCATTCTCTCCGGTCCCTCCATGGAAGACTGGAAGAAGCTTGCTGAGATCACCGGCAAGGCCATGACTGAGATCACGGAGCAGCAGATCAAGGATACCGGTTATACGGTATATGACTACACCAATCCCGTTGAGAAAAAGCTCGGCAGCACCTGTGATTGGAAAACGGGTGTCTACAATCCCGACCTTGGCGATTATACCAAGGCCTGTGAGGACGGACACTTCCGCGTCACCATTGACGGTCTGGTTCACAGCGGCGGCACGGGCTACCATGAGCTCGCTGCTGGTGTCGGCAACGACAACATTGCCATCGATTACAGCAAGTCCAAGTGGCTCGGCGAGATCTTCGGCAATCGCGAGAGCATCGATCTCGTCGCTACCGCGCACCATCAGGCAGTTGATCCCGAGCACCTCGGCGAGGGTCTGACCATCGTCGCCCGCTCCTCCGACGGTATCGTGGAAGCCATTGAGCATCAGGACAGTCTCTTCGCTCTGGCGCTCCAGTGGCATCCCGAGCGCGACGCGCTGAAAAGCAAAAACCCCGACGTTGATCTGGATCTCAGCAACGCTCCGCTCCGTGCGCTCGTTAAGTATGCTACGATCCACCTCCAGCGCGAGCAGGGCAACGAACCCGATGACGACAGCAAGTTCACGCCGAATGTCACCTATCAGGTGACCGTTACGGACGATGAGCGCGCAAAGATCCACTCCGCCGTCGAAAATCTCAGCGGTTACGTCGGCGACATGGTCGTCAACGACGGCACCTATGACCCCAACACCCTGATCGGCGGCCTTGCCACCGGCTCCAGCTACAACTCTATCTCCTATGGCTCCAGGAATGCCGGCAGCATCCCCAGCCAGTATCCGTTCACCGTTCCCAGCATTGAGACAAACAACAATGAAGGCGACAGAAAAACCGCGAAGTTCGCCTGGGTCAAGAAGCTTGCCGAGAACCTCGGCTTCGAAGTCGTGCAGCGTCAGGACGACAAGTATGTTTATGTTGAGATCGGCGATCCCGACGCTCCTGAAATGGTCATGGCGCTCAGCCATCTCGACTCCCCCACTCAGTCCAACAAACCCGAGGGCAACCTGAAGCGCTGGGTCAACTCCAAGGGTGAACTGGATCCCACCGCTTACTACACCCCGTACGTCAAGGATGGTTGGCTCTACGGCGCAGGCGTTCAGGACGACAGCGGTCCCTGCCTTGCCACCCTTTTTGCCGCCAAGGCGCTGATGGATTCCGGCGTGAAGTTTGACCGCCGCATCCGCATCGTCATGGGCGCTTACGAGGACAGCAACCCCGGCATCCCCTCCGTCGAGGATACCCTGAAGTACATGGATATCCCCTACTATACCGGCAACCCCGGTTTCTATGACAACTGGTGCTACAAGTCTCTCAACCGCGAGGAGACCCCCATCGCGGCCTACACCTCCGACTCCCGTTTCCCCGTGGTCGTCGGCAACACGAAAGCTTGGACGCCCAAAATTGAAATGGATCTCTCCGCCGATAGCGACAAGGCGTTCAGCCTGCTGACCGCCAGCGCCGGCGTGACGCTGCGCGAGGGTGACGAGACCCTCAAGGACATCGTCCACGGCAGCACCTCTCAGATCGCGTCCCGCGCCGTCTTCACGCTTGACGTGAGCAAGGCGAGCGAGGCCGAGATCTCCGCGTTCATCGACTCCGTGAAGGCCGCTGCGACCGCGCGCGGCTGGCTGCCCACCGCCAAGGGAACGACCCCCAAGGTCCAGTGCACCAGCAAGGACGGCGTTCTGACCCTCGAGATCAACACCGACGTTGCAATGGAAATGCCCATGCCGCAGTACAGCAAGAATGCTGTCGTTTGGGGCATGTACCTGCTGAACGAAGCGCTCCCCGCCGATTCCAAGCTCAAGAGCGCTGCTGCCGGTCTCTCTGACCTGTTCTTCCGCAACTGCGAAGAGGGCGAGTCTTACATCGGTAAGAACCTGGGCATCCCCAGCAAGCTCCTCCGCGACCCCGACAACGGCGTTGCCTATATGACCTTCGCGCCCATGGGCGGCATCCAGGGCAGCTATGAGCTCGCCAGCTTCTATGCCGACGGCAAGCTCTCCATCCCGATGTATGTCAGAAGCCTGCACATCAACAAGGCCAACTACGACACTGCCTGCAGTGCTGTGATCGCGGCATTCGAGAAGAAGGGCCTCACGCTCGACGGCGCTCCCACCAAGTTCTCCGACCCCACGCTGTATCTGTCTCACGACAACCTGCTGACCGCGCTGCAGTATGCCAGCTACCGTGCCAGCATCGAGTATGATCCCTCCGAGTTTGACGGCCCCGCCGACCTGATGGATGTCACCTATCCCGTTGGCACGACCGGCGGCACGCTCGCCTCGAACTTCCGCAACAAGATGACCGCCTTCGGCGCTGTCCTCCCGGGCAACGAGCGTTGGTGGCACTCCGCCAACGAGCGCATCGGCGTTGACGCGATCATCCAGATGACCAAGATGATGGCCGACGGTATGCTCGAAATGGCACGCTACTCCGGCGATGCGGGCGCACAGCTCATGTGGGCCGACATTGACGGCCTGAACGCTGACCGCGCTGACCTCGACCTGCTCGATGTCACCGTCGGCACCTACAAGGACGCCAGCGGCAAGATCAGCTCTTCCCTGCTGAACAACGAGACACTCCTCGGCGCGACCAACTTCTCGATCGATATGTGGGCTGACCGCGGCAACGGCTCCAAGACCGCCGCTCAGTACGCTGCCGGTCACGGCAAGAACGGCGTTTATCTGCCGCTCGACGACGAGGACTTCCTCGCCAACACCTTCGTTCTCCCCATGCGCCTTGAGTTCAAGTATGCCCGTCCTGCCGGCATGAGCAATGCCGATTGGAACAAGCTCACCTCCGGCGAGCTGAGCGGCTTCAGCTTCTACCTGCTCAAGGACGGCAAGCCCGTTGCGCTGACCGTTCCCGAGGGGCAGACTGCCAGCAAGTACTACTCCGTCCGCGTGGACAAGAACGATCTCAACACGGTCTACGTCGCTGTCAATCTGGCGATCGTGGACGGCGAGTACACCGGTGTTTCCACCGTTCTGGCCGACTCCAAGACTGACCTCTACAAGCTGAACGACGAGTGGCTCAAGACCAACGCAAATCCGTTCCCTGAGCGCGGCGCAGTGGAAAAGCGCGGCTTCTTCCTCTTCGGCGACGGCTCCAAGAACGCCTGCTTTGAGTCCCCCGACGCCATCTACGTTACGGCACGCAACGCTGACCACACCGATGTCCCCGGCGGCTTCGTTCCGGTCATTCCGAGCCGGCCGTCTCAGCCCAGCCAGCCCAGCCAGCCCGACGGCAAGTTCAACGACGTGAAGAAGACGGACTACTTCTTCGATGCGGTCGAGTGGGCGGTTGAGAAGGGTATCACCACCGGCACCTCCGCCACCACCTTCTCCCCCAACGCCAACTGCAACCGCGCGCAGGCTGTGACCTTCCTGTGGCGTGCCAAGGGCAGCCCCGCTCCCAAGGCCACCACGACCGCCTTCACCGATGTTGCCCCCGGCAGCTACTACTATAATGCTGTTCTGTGGGCAGTCGAAAACGGCGTGACCAACGGCACCTCTGCCACGACGTTCAGCCCGGATGCGACCTGCACACGCGGCCAGATCGTCACCTTCCTGCATCGTTCCCTGAACCAGCCCGCCGCCGGCACGAACAATCCGTTCACCGACGTTGCGCCCGATGCGTTCTACGCGAATGCAGTTCTGTGGGCCGTTGCAAACGATGTGACCAAGGGCACCTCTGCCACGACGTTCAGCCCGAATGCGACCTGCACGCGCGGCCAGATCGTCACCTTCCTCTATCGCGCCTATCAGTAAACACCGCCAAAAAGGAAGGCGAGGGATCATCCCTCGCCTTCCTTTTATTTGTTTCGGTTCTGTACCGTCTCACCGGCAATTCGTGACCGTTAAATCCAACCCCGTGTAAAACTCAGGCCCGGCAGCTCCTCTCCCCGCGTATTCTTCACTTGCGTACATAGATTTGCGGTTTTCATAGGGCATCTGTAAATAGCATTGAGATTTCTTTTTTGAAACGTGGTGTAATAGGTGTTCGAACAATAGGATATTTGGCATGAGAGCAAAAAATGCGACCCAAACAAATGATTTGGGCGCATTTTCTATTATACATGTTGTCCCTACATGATCGCAGCATCCGGGATGCCTTTTATGAATTCATTTCCCGCCAGTCAGAGCCGAAGGTACAAGCGGCAGTGCGCCTGATGGGACGCCTGGCCCAGCGGGAGGACAAAAATCTCAAGAGATTCCATGCGATCTTTGCCAATCCGCTAATGCGGAAAGATGTATTTTGGTTCTAAAAATACTTCTTATCTGGTGTGTTCGTCTCTCCACAGGCAGGTTCGTCAATGTCCCAACGAAACGCCGTGTCAAAATGACCGGCGTTTTTTCTCCGCTGCATCGGGAAACCGCCCGAGACACCCGCAATGCGCGCCTTCACGCATCTCGCGTAAATCCGCCCGCGTCCTCCGGTTCAAAGGGGCGAAGGGCGTGGTAAAGCTTCTGTCGCTCTCCGGCGCTGCGGTACGCGGCAAGGGGGCGAAACGGCGGACGTTTTCCCGTCTTTCTCTGCTCACGGTAGCGCAGCACCAACACGGCAGGCGCGACAGGCAGCAGGAGGGGATGCTCCTTGCAGGCAGGCCAATGGGTATGGCAGGTCTCCACGCCGGTGCGGAAGAAACTGACCAGTCGATTTTCCGCCCGTCCATCGGTAAAGAGCCGCTGCCCGTAGCGTTCTTCCTTGCAGCCGAAGTTCCCGGTGCGCAGGATATCCGCAAGCAGCGCGCGGCACAGCGCCTCATCCGCGGTCATGCACCACGGGGCATCCTCCCGCGGCAGGCCAAGCTCCTCCACGCAGATGCGGGTGACGACCCGTGCGAAGTGAAGCAGTCCGAATCGGGACAGCTTTGGCAGCAAGTCCTCCCACCGCTCCGGCGTCATATCACGGTGGACAAACACCGCCCAATCGCAGAGCTGCCGCAGCCCCAGTCCGCTGCTCGTGATATGCTCCAGCTTGTGGAGCAGCAGCAAAACAGCCTGACGTTCCGGCGGCAGGACGGGAAGGCCGCCGCGAAGGACTCCTTCTCCCGCGGCATACCGGAAATATTCCCGCAGGGGCGCACCGCTGTCGCCGGAAGGGATACCGGGCGGCTCAAAGTGCAGCTCCACGAGAAATTGCTCCCGATGCATGGAGCGATGGAAGGGATGGTCGTCCTCCGGCGGACAATAGCCCCCGGCGCAGAGGATCGCCTCCGCTTTTTTTACATCGGCGGGGAAGAGCAGCAGGTCAATGTCTCCGGCGCAGCGCAGCTCCGGCCGTGGATAGCACGCGGCAGAGGAACTGCCCTTCAAGATCACGCAGGGGAGCCCTGAAAGTGCCTTCAGCACCTCCTGCTGCTCGCCGAGGAGCTGCTCGTTATACCACATGGCAGAGAGGACCTCCTGCCGCCAGGGGACGGCTGTCTCCTTTGGGATGGCAGCTCGCTCCTGTTCCGTCAGGCAGTCATAAACCAGCAAATGAACGCTGTGGCTGACGGCTTCCTCAAAAACACGCTGCCAGTCCACATCCGATGGCAGCGGCAGTTCACATCCAAAGAGGGCGCGGCGCAAAAGGGTCAATAAGCTCTGTTCCGTATCCGTCATAGGGCTGACACCTCCACACCGCAAAAAGTTGGATATAGTATAGCAGAAAACAACAGATACAACAAGCATCTGATTCTTTGCGCGTCCGACGCCGAGCGTCCCAAAGCACAAAACAGAGGAAGGGGCGGTGCTCTTTATCAACATACGGAAATTGAATGAAAAAGGGAAGCTCCCTATGGAATATGCTCTGGAAAGAGTTGATGTCACGGCGGCACGTTGCCGCCGGGCGCAGGAAAAACTCAGCGTATCGAAAAGGCTTTTCGCCCTGCTGCGGCGGCACGGATTTCCCGTGCCGCCGTTTCCATGGGCTCAAAGCTGCTTACTCGCCCAGCAGGCGGTTCAGCATCGTGACTATCTGGGCGCGGGTGCAGGGGGCCTGCGGCATCAGCCGGTTGTCGGCACCTCTGAGGATAGCGGCATTCACCGCCCATGTGACAGCCTCCTCCGCATAAGCGGACACCTGCTCAAAATCGTCAAATCCCTGCGCGCCCGCGCCGCTTTGCGCTGTCTCCATACCCACCGCCTTGGCAAAACGGTAGAGCATGACCGCCATCTGCTGGCGAGTGATGGGATCGCCGGCGCCGAAACGGCCATCACTGTAGCCGGTGACGATGCCAAGGGCCGCCGCCCAGCGAACAGCCTCCGCATAGTAGGCATCGGTTCCCACATCGGAAAAGTGCGCCGTCTGCTCCGCCTTGGGCTTTCCGGCCACCCGCCACAGGAAGGTCACCAGCTGGCCGCGGGCGCAGTCCGCGTTCGGAGAAAAATGCGCATCGTCCGTTCCGGTGGTGATTCCCAGCCTTACGGCCCAGAGAACCGCGTCATAGTAATAATCGTCCGCCGACACGTCCGCAAAGAAAACCGGCACGTCAGCCGCGTTCAGAAAGGCCGCCTTGATCGTCACTTCGGAATCCGGCATGATAAAGGAATATCTGCCTTTGCCAAGCGGGGTGAGGGAAAGGGTCTTGCCCAGCGCATCCGTCACGACAAGCGTTTCCAGCACATAGCCATTATCCGGCGTGACGGAGAGGGTCACGGCTTCACCGGGACTCATGCGGTTCTTGCTGACAGTCACTTTTCCGTGAGCTGCCTCCACGGTGCGGAGCTGATGCTCCGAAGGAGTTCTGTCCGATTTTTCCGAGGGAGCCGAGGGGATCGGAGGGGCGGTCTGATCCTCGTCCGCGACCTGATAGCATACGGCCTGTTCACCGGTAAGGGTCAAGGTCCCGTCCGTCAGGACGGGGGCGACATCGTCGCCAGAGAGAATGTTGCCCAACTCCGCGTGCCATGCTCCGTTGTCCCACCGCCAGCTGACGGTGACGGTACGGGGAACGACCTTCCAGACGCCCCGCTCCACACGGGCGTTGTAATTGGGAAATTCCGTCTCCGGGGTGATCCCTACGCCTGCTCTCAGGTCGATGGTCCCGGACGCAAGATTGTCTGTTGCCGGTGTCTCAGGCCATGTGATCTCATTTCCCTCGCCGTCCCTGAGCAGCCACTGGATCTCATACTGCTGTATGATCTCATTCAGGCGGGCCAGATGCTCCGGCAGAAGATACCCGCCGGCTGTGACGGTGACGTCTCTGGTGAGCGCGTCTCGTGAGAAGTCATCGCCGTATTTCACCTCAAAATTGCTGATCTTGATGGGCAGATAGCGTCTGCGGACGGTGACGGGGATCTCCTTTGTCACCTCGGCGGAGCCGTCCGCGGGAAGGAATTTCAGCGTCTGTTTCTCAGGCTCCTCACCGGTTGTTGTGGCAGGAAGGATCTCCGCGGCGTTTTCAAACTCAAAGCGTCCCGCCTTGCCGCCGGACGCGCCGTCTGCAAAACGCAGCGCCGCCTCGCCCAGCACATAGCCGTAGGTCAGCTCCGCCTTCTCCGGCCAGACGATCTCCTCGGACACGGCGGGGGAGGGGGGCGCGGGCACGTTTTCCGTAGGAGCGGGTGCGTTTTCCTCAGAGGAGGGGAGAACGGTCATGCCCTCCGTGTGTGCGGGCACGTTTTCCTCAGAGGAGGGGGACGCGGGCACGTTTTCCGTAGGAGCGGGCACGTTTTCCGTAGGAGCGGGGGGAGCGGTCACGCCTTCCGTGGGCGCGGCCGGGGCCGTAAGCCCATCCGAGAGCGGCATTTCGGCGAAAGCCGACAGGACGGGCGTTTGCTCCACAGTCTGCGTTTCGCCGTCGGCGGTCACCGTTCCAACCTTCATTGCCGCGCTGCTGGGGAATGCGTTGCGGTCGATGATGCGGCGGCAGAGCTGCTTGTTGACGAAGTCCATCACCACGATGCCGAGCCGGGGGTTTCGCTTTGCCTCATCACTGCCGGGGGTAAACAGATCGTCATTGTAAATAAGGTCGTTCATGTACTTGGCGGCACCAAGGGGCGTACTGCCATAGTGGTCGCTGCCGGTTTTGCTGGTGTAGTTGAACACAAAATCTTTCTTCTCGATCTTCGACGCACCTGGCAGCGTGTATGTACCATTGAGCTGATAGACGGTGTTGAATACCTGCCTTTTCTTATTGTCGTCGGGACTGGAATAGTCATCCTGAATATAGACCGGGACCTTGCTTGCGGATTCGATCCTCTGAGCGTAGTGGTTCCTGTCCTTGTAGCTGTCGTCCCATTGCGTGAGATCCGGCCCCGTGTAGCTGTAAAGGCTGCTTTCTCCGGCTCCGCTCATGTCCACCCGGGTCATTAGAACGATCTTGCCCCGCGCCTGCCCCAGCGTCGGACTGGTCATCCGGTTCTGCGCGGCCACGAGGGTGTTCGGGAAGGCTGTCTCCGTCCAGCAGTAAAAGCGGTCGGGGTAGTTGGTCGTATACTCATTGAGGATATTTACCAGCGCCAGTCTGCCCTTATCCTTGTCGCCGCTGTCGATCTTCAGCGTTGCGATCACGGTCTCGGTGGGATGCGCTTCAAGATACCGAATGACGGTATCCAGCACGGAGCGGAAGGTCTTGTTTTTGGATCTGTTGTTGTGGTCGGGCGTATGACAGATAAAGTCGCCATGCACCATGACCATATCGTCTCCGTGCCATCTTGTGCGCAGATCCAGCGCGCGGACGCCGGCGTAGAGCTGCTGTTCAATGAAATATTTCTGGCAGGCCACTTTGTTGTAGCTGGCGTTCCAGCTGCCCTCCACGTTGGCGGTGGCGGAATCGTGGGTGCCGGGGATGTTGAGCTCGGAGAGATAGCGGTCATCCGGCAGCAGGCTCATCCAGTTGGCGTATTTGTCCGTTTTGCCCATGTCGTTTGCCGCGTCCCGGTTCAGCACCTGGACCCGCCAGCGGAAGGAGAATTCGCTCTGCTCCAGATTGCAGCCCTCCTCCGACCACGATGCTTTTCCCGGCCCGCAGTCCTTTTTGGGATCCTTGAAGTAGTTCTTCGGCACGATGTAGAGATCGGAATTCCTGTTTTTCAGGAAAAAGGTCTCGGGATCGCCGTCTCCGTCCTCCTCCAGATAGAACCACTGAGAGAGCGCCCCGTTTTTGAAATCCCAGACGTGCACGTTGCCGCCAGGCTTTAAGTTGCGGTGTTCGATGTCCCAGTAGCGCCCGTTGCCGGACTCACGGAAGCTCTTGTTCTGGATGCGGAAGCAGCCCGCGCCGTCAGACCCTCTTACGTCATGTCTCTCAACGTAAAACTTATCGCTGACGCCGTATTTCCATGTCTGGATATCATTGCCGTTGGCAGTGCCGCTGTGCTGCGCTGTCAGCTCCCACTCGGTGGTGGCGACGGCCACGCGCTTGATTCCCGCATTCAAACCGGGCTTGGAAAGATCCAGGAAGGCCTGCCACTTTTCAGCGGGGGAGATCACGAAGTAGTCTCCCTGTTGCAGATAATTGGCCGCTTCGCTGGCGGGAGTTTGGGCGGTCTCATCGGCGGGGGCCGCCGAGACCGGGGCAGTCAGGCTCGGCAGCAGCGTGACCGCGCAGAGCAGCAGACAGATGATCCTTTTTTTCATAGAGTTCCTCCTATACTTTATTCGTTCATTCGCTGGCGGTTCATTCCACCCAGACCTTCAGGCCCTGGTGGAACGCCTCGTCAGTCACCGGCTTGAGCAGGAAATAGTCCGCCCGCAGGCGGAAGGCGTGGAGCGAAAAGTCCAGATCGCTGCACCAGATGATCCGGCAAGCGGGGCAGAGCGAACGCAGGTGCTCCGCCGCGTTCAGTCCCGCCACCCCGGAAAGCGCGATGACGGCGTTGGTGGGAGCCTCCCTCCGTACGGCGTCAAAAAAGCGTTCTGGATCATCATAAGGTTCGATTTTGGGGAACATCTCCTTTTCCTCGCAGAATCGGGCGATCTGCTCCGCATAGTGCAAAGCCTCCCTTTCCTGTTCCGCCAGCACGGCGATACGGTACACAGCCTGCCTCCCTTCTTTTTGGTTCTGATGGAACGTCTTGCTTGTGTCCAGTATAAAAAGGACGGCCCATCGCTTTCAAGTGCTATGGCACGAATGGCGGGATTTCGGCACGAATTCCACGATTCGTGTCTCGCCGCCCAGGGTTCTTTGTGATATAATCAACTTAAAATCAAGACATGGAGGAGGGGACGGCGCATGAGGATCGCCATTGTAGACGACCTTGCCGACGAGCGGGCGCTGCTGCGGGAGCAGCTGGCGCAGCAGCTGGCGCGGCGGGGCGCAGAGGCGGAGCTTTTGGAATTTGACAGCGGCGAAGCGTTTCTCGCGGCAGAAAAAGAGCGGCGTTTCACCGCCGCCTTTCTGGATATTTATATGGAGGGCATGACCGGCATGGAGGCGGCAAGGACGCTGCGGAAAACCGACACGGACTGCCTGCTGGTGTTTACCACGACCTCCACCGATCACGCGCTGGAGGGATTTCAGGTCCGCGCGCTGCACTATCTGGTCAAGCCCTTTGCCGAAGCGGAGATCGACGCGCTGGCGGATGAGCTTCTCGCCCGTGTTCCCCAGCCGGAGAGATTCATGGAACTGCGGGTAGAGGGAGGCGAGATCCGTCTGCGCTATCGGGACATCATCCGCGCCGAGCACTTCGCCCATGTGATCTATGTCCACACCACGGCGGGAAAGACGCTGGCCACACGGCAGTCCTTTAAGGCGTTTACCGCGCCGCTGAAGGAGGATCCCCGCTTTTTCGTGTGCGGCCGGGGTGTGATCGTCAATCTTGAGCACGCGGAGGACTTTGAGGACGCCGCCTTCCGCATGGAGGACGGCAGCCGCGTATTTGTCAGTCAGGAGCTTCAAAAAAGCGCACGGCAATCCTTTATGGAATATCTGCTGCAACGGAGGCACACGGTATGAAAGCTGCGTTGCGTCCGATTTTAGAGCTTTTGGCCGTGATCCCCGGTCTTCTGCTTGCGTATTTTCCTGTGAAGTCCTATCTGATGCCGTCACCGGGGCGGCTTGCCGCGCGGCTGCTGCCCCTGATGGTGGGGGCGTGTGTCGGAGGCGGACTGCTCTGCCTCCGTTTTCAGTGCTCCACGGAGGCGGCGCAGGCGGTCCTCGCACTGGCGGCAGCGCTGGTCTATATGAAAACGCTGCGTATTTCCCGCTGGAAATCCGGAACCATCGCGCTGAGCGTATGCGCAGTGTTCGCCTGTATCAACAGCATCTCCCGCGCCGTCAGCGCGGCGCTCCTGATCTACGCGCGGGCCCCATGGCTGGAGCCGTGGCTCTGCCTGAGCGCGGGCATCTTTTACAACGTGGCCTGCTGGCTGTTCACGGCGGCGGCGTACTACCCATCCACCCACGCTGTACGCACGATGGTGGAGGACGAACATTTCGCGCAGACGTGGTACGTGTTCTGGCTGCTGCCCCTCATATTTATCCTGCTCAATATCGTTATGACCCCCCGCTATCAGGCAACGCTCCAGACCGGGCGTGTCCTTCAGGTCTACATCGTGTTCAGTATCGCGCTGCTGATGCTGCTGCTTTGCTTCTATGCGATCTTCCTGCTGATGGCTGTCAGCCTGAACCGCAACGCAAGGCTCCGGCAGGAAAACCAGCTTCTGATCATGCAGCGGCAGCGGTACGAAAGCCTGAAAACCGCCATCGAGGAGGCGAGACAGGCGCGGCACGATCTGCGTCACCAGCTCAATCAGATCTCCATGCTGGTCGAAGAAGGCGACATGGAGGGCCTGCGGAGCTTTTTGGCGCGGAGCGTGTCGCGGATCCCAAGTCTGGAAACGCGCTTTTGCGAAAACAACGCGGCGGACAGTGTGGTCGGCTACTACTGCGGGCTATGCAGGCGCGAGGGGATCCCCATCCATGTGCGGCTGGATCTGCCGGAAACGCTGCCCGTGGATGAGATGGATCTGTGCCTGGTGCTTTCAAACCTGCTGGAAAACGCGCTGGAGGCCAGCCTGCGCACCGCGGCCGCCCGGCGGCAGATCGCGGTGACGGCCTATCTTCACGCCGCCCGTCTGCTGCTCATCGAGGTCGAAAACCCATTCGACGGTACGGTGAAGGAAAACGATGGCGTCTTTCGCTCCTCCAAGCGGAAGGGAGACGGTGTGGGCCTTCAATCCGTCCGCCACATCGCGGAACGCTCCGGCGGGGCAAGCACGTTTACCTATCAGGACGGTGTGTTCCGTGCAAGGGTCATGCTCCGCGGATAAACGCGGAGAGCGGGCAGGGCGTCGCTTGAATGTAAAGGTGAAGTTCCCTATGTAATATACTCTGGAAAGAGAACTGCCGTAGATGCCCTTCAAAATGCGTTTTAGCGGCATATAGCAGATGAGAGACGGGGAATTGTGGCAGTTTTATGCGGTAAGCGCCGATTTTTGGCATAGCCAGGCAGACGGGATAAGGGCTCCCATTGTCAAAGTGCGCTTCGCGCCGCCATTCCACCTATGGCGGCCACGGTCTGCCTAAGTGATGGACAGCTAAATAGAATTGGACGGACTCCGCCCGCGATATCATGACACAATCAAATTGACAAAGAGAAGTTCACCCTTAAGCCGTAAAAAATGGCTCAAAAGGGGAACTTCTCTTTGTCAAAATACGCAAAATGCGTGTCTGGGAGAGGCGAACAAATTGAACAAAAAGAAATTTTTGTTCAATTCAGGGGAGGGAGCGTTGTTTGACAAAGGGAACTTGTCATTTTAACTCCTTTTTTGTACCTACCTCCGCTGTTTACCTTGCCTCACCCCGCCCATTCCGAAAGGCTGTGCAGCGTGACACTGACTTTCGGCATCCAAGTATACTCCCGAAGCGCTTTATTGTCGGTGTATACCGTCAAATTTTTTATGGTAGAACCCGTGTAGTTGAGGATCTCGTCATCCAGCGCCACCGGCGCATCCGCCGGAGCGAAAAAGACGATGGTATCCACGCTGCCCTCATTGAGACTTTTTGTCAGCAATCTGGAAATATTTGCGCCGAGGATCACCGTATGATACGTCCCGCTGCCAAGCTGCGTTTCATCCGTCGCCCCGGCGTAGGCTCCATCGCCGGAAATGGTCATGGTTTTCGTGTCCGCGTTGTAGCTCCAATACGTCCCCGGCCCCGCGATTTTCGGGTTTCCCAAATCCTGCGGCACGTCCATCCCCTGCATATTGTAGGCGGGAGCTGATACCTTGGCATATTGATACTCCGTCCCCGCCCGTGAGTTGATGAAGAACTCAGTTTTTGTGTAGGTCATGACCGTTCCGTCCGGCTTTGTGAATTTTGCTTCGCCGCTAAAAGCGCTTGCTGTGATCTTTAATTCAATACCGATCGCCGCAAATGCCTTTGTGAGAAGAAGTCCCTGTTCGTTGATTACGTCTGATGGTATGCTCGTACTGTTATACCATCCGTTTTCAGAGCACAGCACGATCTCATCGTCCATCAGGCGGCAGAAGTTGTTGTACGATTCCTCCGTAACAGTCACGGTATCGTCAAACAGCTCCCAGAAGAAGGTCTGGGTGTATGCCCTGTCCTGTGCGTTTTTCATGGAAAAATGCCGTTGAAGCCGCTTTATCAGCAGATACTTGTACTGATTGGATGTGTAGCTCATACCCCACCCCGCTTTCTTCTGATGCCGCCGTACCGCTTGACCGCGTGGCGGAACTCTCCAACGGAAAAGTCCGGGAACAGCGTTTCGGTGAAGTAAAGCTCAGAATAGGCGGACTGCCAAAGCAGGAAATTGGAGAGCCGCTGAAAGCCGCCCGTGCGGATGATGAGGTCCGGCTCCGGCAGGTTTTGATACAGCGCTGCCGTGATCTCTTCCTCCGTCCGCGCGCCCTTGGCAACGGCGTCCACGATCTCCATTCGACCGGAGTAGTTGCAGCACAGGTTCAGCGTCAGGCCGTCACAGTGGGCGGTCTCCCGCTGGATGCGCTCCATTTTTTCGATGCTCTCAGGCGGCACGCGCTTGTCCGTCCCGGAAATGAGGACGCGGATGTTGTTTTCCACAAATTCCCGATACCGTTCAAAATACCGGTTCGCCATGGAAAAGAGCGCGTCCACTTCCTCCTTGGGCCGGTTCCAGTTCTCCCACGAAAAGCAGTAGACAGACAGGGCCGGGATGCCCATGTCCACGCACCAGTGCATCATGTCCTCCACCTTGTTCAAGCCCTGCTCGTGCCCCAAGGAGCGCTCCAAACCCCGCCGCTCTGCCCAGCGTCCGTTTCCGTCGGCGATCACCGCAACGTGGTTCAGCCTGTTCATGTTGCCGCCTCCTTAGTGGCCGGGAATACGGCGGTCACAACGCCGCTGTTCGCCCCGTTGCTGACGCTGGTCGCACCGGCGGCCGTGAAGAAGTTCGCCGCCACGCCGTCCAGCTTGTAGCCGGCCTTCGGCGTCAGCGTAATGGTGGCCGTGTAAACGGTTGACGCGGCGAATGTAGACACCTCCGGCGACCATGTGACCGTACCGGTGAACTGCTTGCCCTCCGTGATCGCCGTCACAGGCGTTTCGCCTACGACAGGCGCGGTAACGCCCCCGATGGCAGACTCCGTCACCGTAACACGTTCTGCTTCTTCAAGCCCGAAGATGGCGACGGTCAACTCGCGGCTCGGCGCGGTCACGGCAGAAATGGTGATCAAAGTGTACCCCGCTATATTTTTATCCTTGTTCGGAGTTGCGACGGTGGTGGTTACTATGGTCAGCGCCGCCGCCACCACCGCCTGCGTGTTGACGGTGGAGGAATCGGACGGCAGGCCCAACTGTACGCCGCCCGCACCGATCTTATAGCCCTCCGCCTTCAGCTTGTAAGTTGTCCCCTGCACTGCAGGGTCCCAGCCGGTGAGCGTCAGTGCCACCGGCAATCCGACCACATAAGCGGGGCTGCCGCCCCCGCTCTCTTCCAGCGTGCCGACCAGCTTTTGCCCCTTGGCGTAGGCGGTCTTGCCCTTGCGTACGTCACCCGCCTCTGCCGTTGCGTCGCCCGTGTCCGTCCCGGTCTGGATATTTGTGATTTTTTCCGGCATCTGCGCGAGCGTCATGGCGTCTGTGCCACCGTTTTTTGCGCGGATAGCGTCCGCGATCGCCGTCAGCTTGTCAGTAAGTGCCATTTTCGACCACCCCCAGCCGTCCGTCGATGTATTCCCGCATGGCGCTTACATCGTCCTCGGTCCAGTAGTCCACGCCGCGAATCGGCGTTTTGCCGTCCACGCCGTCCTTGCCGTCTGTCCCGTCCTTGCCGTTTACGCCGTCCAGTCCCTTCGGCAGTGGGAAAGCACTCTCCTTGTAGCTGTGGCTATCCAGTTCCCACAGCATCCAAAAGCCGTTTTCACCAGGGATGGGCGGGTGACCATTCATCTCCCGAACATTGGACTCCAACCGGGTGAACTCGCTGGGCGAGGCCGGCCAATCCCCGTCTGTAAGACTTTCCGCCACAAAAACGCTGATCACATTGCTGTGCTGTACGGTCACGCCGTCGGCGCGCAGCGTTCCCACCAGCTGCAAGCTGTACCAGCCCCACAGCGCCAGATGCTTTTCCGTCAGCACGCAGCCCACGTCCCCCTCCATGGGGCTCAGGGGAATGACCTCGTACCAGTCCCCCTTCCGTACCCGCATCTCCCAGTCATAGCCCTGCGGCGTGCCGCGCACCAGCAGCACACGGGAAAGATGGTCGTACTGGCGTGCCAGAATACTGCCGTCGTGTGAGATCTCCCAATCTTTGAAATAAATCATATTTGTTCCCCCCTACCCTTCTATTATTCATCAAATTTTGGAAGAACACTTCCGACCCAGCTCACAGGATCACGACACGCCATCAATATGCGGTAAAAATTTTTTCGTTATGACATCATTTCGACCATTCTCCTCTTGACGGCATGACATTATAATGTCATAATGTTAGCAACGAGCGGTTGCTGCGGGCCAGCCCGCAGCCGTGCAAAACGATTTCATCTGGAATTTTCAAGGAACGACATCAAACGACGCACAAACGGAGGTTTCGTCGATGGAACAGGAAAAGAAGATCAAGCTGCTGGTCTACGCCACGGAGGACGAACGGGCACGCATCAAAATGGCCGCGGCCAAGCTGCACATGAGCATGAGCCAGCTGATCCTGGACAGCGTGCTGGAGCAGGTCGCCAGCATCGAGGAGCTGGAGAAGAACGGGGGTAGCCAGATATGAAAACGATCGCTGTCATGAACCAGAAAGGCGGCACCGGCAAGACCACCAGCGCCATCAATCTGGCAGGCGAACTGGTCCGCCGGGGCAAAAAGGTCCTTATTGTGGACATGGACACCCAGGGCAACGCCACCAGCAACCTCCAGCTAACGGAAGTTCCCCCCTACACCCTGACCGACGTGATCGTATCCAAAAGCGCAGCTCTGGCGGACACCATCTGCCACACCAGCATCGAAAACCTCGATCTCATCCGTGGCGGCGGTCTGCTGGCGCCGGCTCTGGCAGCCATGCAGGAAATGCCCTTCGGCCGGGACACAACCCTGCGCCGCCTCCTGCCGCAGCTTCCCGATACATACGATTTTGTATTTTTTGACTGCTCTCCTTCCCTTGAGAGCCTGTTTAACATCAACGTACTGGTAGCCGTTCAGTATGTCCTCATCCCCATCAAGGTGGACAAGAACTCCATCGAAGGCTATGACGTGATGCTGGAAACCATCCAGTCCGTCCGCGAGATCGCCAATCCTGACATTCGCGTGCTGGGCATCTTTATGACGGCGGTGGAGGTCTGCTCCAGTCTCGATAAGGAAATGATCTCCCACTTCCCTGCCATGCTGCCCGATCTTGCGTTCCGCACCTTCATCCGCAAGAATATCGACGTCAAAAAAGCGCCTCTGGCGCTTCAACCCCTTTGCTTCTTCTCTCCCCGCTGCGCCGCGACCGCAGATTATACTGCTTTGTGCGACGAAATGCTGGAAAGAATGGAGGGGTAACAGATGGCGAGTAAGAAAAATCCCTCCATTTTCTCCACGCTGCAAAAGACCACCGCCAATGCCAGCGCCGTGAACGGTGAATTCACCCACCAGATCCCGCTGGACGCGCTGGAGGATAACCCCCTGAACCGTTTTTCCATGGCGGAGGATGAGGAATTCCTCTCCACCATGCACTCCATGGAGAAGGACGGCTTGCTGGAGGATATCATCGTCACCCCGTCGGACACGGAAGGCCGTTACCGCATCATCAGCGGTCACCGGCGCGTCCACGCCTCCCGAAAGCTGGGCCGCGCCACCGTGCCCTGCAAGATCCGCCATTACGATGGCAAGCTTTCTGAACTGCGGGCGCTGATGAGCGCCAACATCCACCGTCGGAATATCTCTCCCTTCGACATGGCCCGCCAGTTGGAGACCCTGCGAAACACGCTGGCGGAAGAGGGCAGTCTCCCGAGCAACGTGAAGGAGCAGTCAGAGCTGATGGCATCTCAGGTCGATCTGAGCCGCGCCACCGTGGAGCGGTATCTGGATCTTCTGAATCTGGATGAGACCGTTACCGCGTGGGCGGAAAACGGGCAGATGACCATGACCGATGCCTATGAGCTGGCTCGCCAGAAGAATATGCACCTGCAACCCGCCGTGGAAGAGTACGTTGCCCGGAACGACGCCAAGGGCGACCTGCCCGCGCTGGTGCACCGCGCCATCGCATGGGCAAAGACGGCTGAGCTCCCCCCTCCCCCGGCAAAGCCAGCCAAGGCCGCCAATCCCCTGCGGACGGTCGACTCCTTCGGAAGATTGGTTCGGCGTAGCACCGCCCAGCTAAAAGCGCTGGATCTGAGCGTCGGCATGGACAAGGACGCCGCCCGGAAAAAGCTGGACACCTGTCTTGAAAATCTGGAGGAGCTGCGCCGTACCGTGGAGGCTCTCAAAGCGGAATTGGACAACTGACCTTCTGAAAGCAAACTACATCAAAATCAGTTTTCATATAAAAGTATCCGACTTGTGTCGGATACTTTTTTCTTTTCCGGCACCGCCTTTTTCGCCGCTGCGAGGAAAGTCGCTCCCCCCTCTCCCCTGCTGTCCGATGGCGAACGCGCTGGCAGTGACGGGGAGGACGCCTCCCGCAAACCGACAAATTCCGACATGATTTCGTGCAGCGCCTCTCCCCCGCTTTCGCCGAATTCCGACTCGGTTTCGTGCGGCATCTCCTCCATCTTCTCGACGAGTTCCGACTTGGTTTCGTGCGCCCGCTTTCCCCTTTCCCCGACGAATTCCGACTCGATTTCGTGCAGCGCTCTCCCCTGCCTTCGACGAATTCCGACTTAGTTTCGTGCACCCACGCTTCCCTGTTCCAGCTGATTTCCGACTTGGTTTCGTGCAGACTTCTTTCGATTTCTTGCCGAAATCGGAACGCCTTCCCACAAAAACTCACGTGAGACTTGTCCAAATTCACTACATCTGGTGTTTTAATCACGCGCCGATATCCAATCTCTTGGAACTGATTTTCTTCTCATCTGCACGTTTTCAAGTCGTACTTTCCCAAACATCTGCCTAAAACATCATGCACGAGAGCACGTCGGAATTCCGAAAATTACACACAGCGAACTGCACGTTTCCAAGTCGGTCTTCCGCCCTTTTTCTCATCACTCCGGAAAATCTCAGAACGGCAGCGGCGACACTTGGACAATTTTCTCTTTGTTTTTTACAAGCGATATTCTCTCGCGAAAAGGAATCAATTTTCCGCTCTGTTTGACCGAAGGATACAATGCCTCCCTCGGCGGCGCTGAATGGTAGAAACAGTTCTTTGGACAAAGCCGGACAAGCCACACGTGAGACTTAGGAACTCGTCCTGTTTCACACCTGATTTCAGAGAGGAGAAAAATGTTATGTCTACCACTTGCATCCCCCCTGCCCGCCACATCCGCACGGACGATATCCCGGAGGAGTACCGAGACATCGTGGACGCCATCGGTATGGAGGCGTTCGTCCACCTGACGCTGCTGTGCGGCGGACAAACGCTGTACGTTCCCAAGCGGGAATCGCTGGAGCGCGGCGCCCGCGATCGGGACATTCGCGCCCTGTTTAATGGCTCTAACTACCGAAGTCTCGCGGCCCAATTCCGCCTTAGCGAGCGCCAGATCCGAAAGATCATCAACGACAGCCGCTGCTGACGGACAAATAACGCGCCGCTCGGACAGGTCTCACGTGAGACCTGTCCGAGCGATGAGGATATTTTCCTCGCGATTTGCGAAAAAAACTTTTTCTTTCCCTTTTTTTCAACTTATGCTATACTAAGGTTCTAAAAAAGCAATCTTTTCCCAAAAGGAGGGTCGCACCATGTCCCAGTTCCCCGAACCGGCAGAGCAATTGAAGGACACCACCCTGCGTTTTCTGGAGACCGAACAGTTTCAGGAGATGCTGGATACATACAACAAGCTGAAGCCGCTGGAAAAAGAGCACCCCAGAAAGTTCAAAAATCAGATGAACGTCTTTGACTTCGGCGACATTTACCCCCTGATGGACAGTTATCTTCAGACACACGATCTGTCTTCGCCGGAGGCGGTGGCAGAGGCGGTGACCATCGGCGCGTCGGAGACCGTCACGTTCGCCGCCACGCTGCTGGATATTTTTGATAAGACCGTCACCGCGAGGGTGCAGGAATACGATGTGCTGGGCAACAGCCCCGCCACCTATTTCATCTGCGGCGTCTGGGCGAATATGAAGCGCGCATCCGCGTCTGCGGGCTGGAAAGCCTGTCGCACAATCTGCCGCTGTTTCTGGAGCTGGCGGAGCAGTGCGAAAATGGGCGCGTCATGCTGGTGATCGACAACGGGCTGCTGATCAA
>OLOT01000656.1_pt1 | contig 24545 bp, 20 predicted proteins | sample 1671991 | NCBI WGS metagenome assembly OLOT01 (sample SAMEA3136634, study PRJEB25190) | human gut metagenome | biome: human gut; feature: human-associated habitat; material: faeces | place: Austria | collected 2013
AACATGATGGTGCGTGGCGAAGGTGATGATATCTGGTATCAACGGCTCTGGCGGCAATTAACACCAGAGACAATGGAGGCCATCGTTGAACAGTCGCAACGTTTCCTATTACCGCTGTTTCGCTTTAATCAGTCATGAGTGCTGTATAAAAATTGCGCAATTCATTCGCTTACATTATGATGCGCACCAGTCACGGACTGATGGATATATAGACATAGGCTGACTCGTGCAGCACAAGATTAAATTCTGGCAGATGATTTGCGTTAACCTGTTGAATCTGGCCAGAAAATAAAGTTGATTATGAGGTCCGTGAATGCCCCGCAGCACCTGGTTCAAAGCATTATTGTTGTTTGTTGCCCTTTGGGCACCCTTAAGTCAGGCAGAAACGGGATGGCAGCCGATTCAGGAAACCATCCGTAAAAGTGATAAAGATAACCGCCAGTATCAGGCTATACGTCTGGATAACGGTATGGTGGTCTTGCTGGTTTCTGATCCGCAGGCGGTTAAATCGCTCTCGGCGCTGGTGGTGCCCGTTGGGTCGCTGGAAGATCCCGAGGCGTACCAGGGGCTGGCACATTACCTTGAACATATGAGTCTGATGGGGTCGAAAAAGTACCCGCAGGCTGACAGTCTGGCCGAATATCTCAAAATGCACGGCGGCAGTCACAATGCCAGCACGGCACCGTATCGCACGGCTTTCTATCTGGAAGTTGAGAACGACGCCTTGCCCGGTGCGGTAGACCGCCTGGCGGACGCTATTGCAGAACCCTTGCTCGACAAGAAATACGCCGAACGTGAACGTAATGCAGTGAATGCCGAATTAACCATGGCGCGTACGCGTGACGGGATGCGCATGGCGCAGGTCAGCGCAGAAACCATTAACCCGGCACACCCCGGTTCAAAGTTTTCTGGTGGTAACCTCGAAACTTTAAGCGACAAACCTGGTAATCCGGTGCAGCAGGCGCTGAAAGATTTCCACGAGAAGTACTATTCCGCCAATCTGATGAAGGCGGTTATTTACAGCAATAAACCGCTGCCGGAGTTGGCAAAAATGGCGGCGGACACCTTTGGTCGCGTGCCGAACAAAGAGAGCAAAAAACCGGAAATCACCGTGCCGGTAGTCACCGACGCGCAAAAGGGCATTATCATTCATTACGTCCCTGCGCTGCCGCGTAAAGTGTTGCGCGTTGAGTTTCGCATCGATAACAACTCAGCGAAGTTCCGTAGTAAAACCGATGAATTGATTACCTATCTGATTGGCAATCGCAGCCCAGGTACACTTTCTGACTGGCTGCAAAAGCAGGGATTAGTTGAGGGCATTAGCGCCAACTCCGATCCTATCGTCAACGGCAACAGCGGCGTATTAGCGATCTCTGCGTCTTTAACCGATAAAGGCCTGGCTAATCGCGATCAGGTTGTGGCGGCAATTTTTAGCTATCTCAATCTGTTACGTGAAAAAGGCATTGATAAACAATACTTCGATGAACTGGCGAATGTGCTGGATATCGACTTCCGTTATCCGTCGATCACCCGTGATATGGATTACGTCGAATGGCTGGCAGATACCATGATTCGCGTTCCTGTTGAGCATACGCTGGATGCAGTCAATATTGCCGATCGGTACGATGCTAAAGCAGTAAAGGAACGTCTGGCGATGATGACGCCGCAGAATGCGCGTATCTGGTATATCAGCCCGAAAGAGCCGCACAACAAAACGGCTTACTTTGTCGATGCGCCGTATCAGGTCGATAAAATCAGCGCACAAACTTTCGCCGACTGGCAGAAAAAAGCCGCCGACATTGCGCTCTCTTTGCCAGAGCTTAACCCTTATATTCCTGATGATTTCTCGCTGATTAAGTCAGAGAAGAAATACGACCATCCAGAGCTGATTGTTGATGAGTCGAATCTGCGCGTGGTGTATGCGCCAAGCCGTTATTTTGCCAGCGAGCCCAAAGCTGATGTCAGCCTGATTTTGCGTAATCCGAAAGCCATGGACAGCGCCCGCAATCAGGTGATGTTTGCGCTCAATGATTATCTCGCAGGGCTGGCGCTTGATCAGTTAAGCAACCAGGCGTCGGTTGGTGGCATAAGTTTTTCCACCAACGCTAACAACGGCCTTATGGTTAATGCTAATGGTTACACCCAGCGTCTGCCGCAGCTGTTCCAGGCATTGCTGGAAGGCTACTTTAGCTATACCGCCACGGAAGATCAGCTTGAGCAGGCGAAGTCCTGGTATAACCAGATGATGGATTCCGCAGAAAAGGGTAAAGCGTTTGAGCAGGCGATTATGCCCGCGCAGATGCTCTCGCAAGTGCCGTACTTCTCGCGAGATGAACGGCGTAAAATTTTGCCCTCCATTACGTTGAAAGAGGTGCTGGCCTATCGCGACGCCTTAAAATCAGGGGCTCGACCAGAGTTTATGGTTATCGGCAACATGACCGAGGCCCAGGCAACAACGCTGGCACGCGATGTGCAAAAACAGTTGGGCGCTGATGGTTCAGAGTGGTGTCGAAACAAAGATGTAGTGGTCGATAAAAAACAATCCGTCATCTTTGAAAAAGCCGGTAACAGCACCGACTCCGCACTGGCAGCGGTATTTGTACCGACTGGCTACGATGAATACACCAGCTCAGCCTATAGCTCTCTGTTGGGGCAGATCGTACAGCCGTGGTTCTACAATCAGTTGCGTACCGAAGAACAATTGGGCTATGCCGTGTTTGCGTTTCCAATGAGCGTGGGGCGTCAGTGGGGCATGGGCTTCCTTTTGCAAAGCAATGATAAACAGCCTTCATTCTTGTGGGAGCGTTACAAGGCGTTTTTCCCAACCGCAGAGGCAAAATTGCGAGCGATGAAGCCAGATGAGTTTGCGCAAATCCAGCAGGCGGTAATTACCCAGATGCTGCAGGCACCGCAAACGCTCGGCGAAGAAGCATCGAAGTTAAGTAAAGATTTCGATCGCGGCAATATGCGCTTCGATTCGCGTGATAAAATCGTGGCCCAGATAAAACTGCTGACGCCGCAAAAACTTGCTGATTTCTTCCATCAGGCGGTGGTCGAGCCGCAAGGCATGGCTATTCTGTCGCAGATTTCCGGCAGCCAGAACGGGAAAGCCGAATATGTACACCCTGAAGGCTGGAAAGTGTGGGAGAACGTCAGCGCGTTGCAGCAAACAATGCCCCTGATGAGTGAAAAGAATGAGTGATGTCGCCGAGACACTAGATCCTTTGCGCTTGCCCTTACAGGGTGAGCGCCTGATTGAAGCCTCTGCCGGCACAGGCAAAACCTTTACGATTGCGGCGCTCTATTTGCGCCTGTTACTTGGACTAGGCGGTTCCGCCGCCTTTCCCCGCCCGCTGACCGTTGAAGAACTGCTGGTGGTCACCTTTACCGAGGCTGCCACGGCAGAATTGCGCGGTCGTATCCGTAGCAATATCCACGAGTTGCGCATCGCCTGTCTGCGTGAAACCACCGACAATCCACTGTACGAACGCCTGCTGGAAGAGATCGACGATAAAGCGCAAGCCGCGCAGTGGTTGTTGTTAGCCGAACGGCAGATGGATGAAGCGGCAGTCTTTACTATTCACGGCTTTTGCCAGCGCATGCTCAACCTGAATGCCTTTGAATCCGGCATGCTGTTTGAGCAGCAGCTGATTGAAGATGAGTCTCTGCTACGCTACCAGGCCTGCGCCGATTTCTGGCGTCGCCACTGCTACCCGCTGCCGCGTGAAATAGCCCAGGTCGTCTTTGAAACCTGGAAAGGGCCGCAGGCGTTGCTGCGCGATATTAATCGTTATCTGCAAGGCGAAGCGCCGGTTATCAAAGCACCGCCGCCCGATGATGAAACGCTGGCTTCCCGTCACGCGCAAATTGTGGCGCGTATTGATACGGTAAAACAGCAGTGGCGCGACGCAGTGGGTGAACTGGATGCGCTGATCGAATCTTCTGGTATTGAGCGACGCAAGTTTAACCGTAGCAATCAGGCTAAATGGATCGACAAGATCAGCGCCTGGGCAGAAGAAGAGACAAACAGTTATCAGTTGCCGGAGTCGCTGGAAAAATTCTCCCAGCGTTTCTTAGAAGATCGCACGAAGGCCGGGGGGGAAACCCCGCGACATCCACTGTTTGAGGCGATCGATCAACTGCTTGCAGAACCATTGTCGATCCGCGATCTGGTGATCACCCGCGCATTGGCTGAGATCCGCGAAACAGTAGCGCGTGAAAAACGCCGCCGTGGCGAATTGGGTTTTGATGACATGTTAAGTCGGCTCGATTCCGCGCTGCGTAGCGAAAGCGGTGAGGTGTTGGCAGCGGCGATCCGTACGCGATTCCCGGTGGCAATGATCGATGAATTTCAGGATACCGACCCCCAGCAGTACCGAATTTTTCGCCGTATCTGGCACCATCAGCCGGAAACCGCATTGTTGCTAATTGGCGACCCGAAGCAGGCCATATATGCATTCCGGGGTGCGGATATCTTCACTTATATGAAGGCGCGTAGCGAAGTTCACGCCCACTACACTTTAGACACCAACTGGCGTTCCGCACCAGGAATGGTGAACAGCGTGAATAAGCTTTTCAGCCAGACTGATGACGCGTTCATGTTTCGCGAAATACCGTTTATTCCAGTGAAATCAGCCGGGAAAAATCAGGCGTTACGTTTTGTATTTAAAGGTGAAACGCAGCCTGCGATGAAAATGTGGCTGATGGAAGGCGAAAGCTGCGGCGTTGGCGATTATCAAAGTACCATGGCGCAGGTATGTGCTGCGCAAATCCGCGACTGGCTACAAGCCGGACAGAGGGGCGAAGCGTTGCTGATGAACGGCGACGACGCGCGTCCGGTGCGTGCTTCGGACATCAGTGTGCTGGTGCGCAGCCGCCAGGAGGCCGCCCAGGTGCGCGATGCCTTAACGTTGCTGGAAATCCCTTCCGTTTACCTTTCGAACCGCGACAGTGTTTTTGAAACTCTGGAAGCGCAGGAAATGCTTTGGTTGTTGCAGGCGGTGATGACGCCCGAACGTGAGAACACCCTGCGTAGTGCGCTGGCAACGTCAATGATGGGGCTGAACGCGCTGGATATCGAAACGCTGAATAATGACGAACATGCGTGGGATGCGGTAGTTGAAGAGTTCGATGGTTATCGGCAAATCTGGCGCAAACGTGGCGTTATGCCGATGCTGCGGGCGCTGATGTCGGCGCGTAACATTGCAGAAAACTTGCTGGCAACGGCAGGCGGTGAGCGGCGTCTTACCGATATCTTGCATATCAGCGAACTGCTACAAGAAGCCGGAACGCAGCTGGAAAGTGAACATGCGCTGGTACGCTGGTTATCGCAACATATCCTCGAGCCAGACAGTAATGCCTCCAGCCAACAAATGCGTCTCGAAAGTGATAAACATCTGGTGCAGATTGTCACGATCCACAAATCGAAAGGGCTGGAATATCCATTGGTCTGGCTGCCGTTTATCACCAATTTCCGCGTCCAGGAGCAGGCGTTTTATCACGATCGCCACTCGTTTGAGGCAGTTCTGGATCTTAATGCTGCGCCAGAAAGCGTCGACCTCGCGGAGGCCGAACGTCTGGCGGAAGATCTGCGTTTGCTTTACGTGGCGCTGACACGTTCGGTTTGGCATTGCAGTCTCGGCGTTGCACCGCTGGTGCGCCGTCGTGGCGATAAAAAAGGTGACACCGACGTCCACCAAAGTGCGCTCGGGCGTTTGCTGCAAAAAGGGGAACCGCAAGATGCGGCAGGGCTTCGCACCTGTATTGAAGCGTTATGCGATGATGATATTGCCTGGCAAACGGCACAAACGGGTGATAAACAGCCCTGGCAGGTTAATGATGCTTTAACTGCAGAACTGAATGCGAGGACGCTACAACGATTGCCCGGCGATAACTGGCGTGTCACCAGCTACTCCGGTTTGCAGCAGCGTGGTCACGGTATCGCTCAGGATCTGATGCCACGGCTGGATGTTGATGCCGCAGGCGTGGTCAGCGTCGTTGAAGAACCGACGTTAACACCGCATCAGTTCCCGCGCGGTGCGTCACCAGGGACATTCTTGCACAGTTTGTTTGAAGACCTGGATTTTACCCAGCCGGTTGACCCGAACTGGGTGCGGGAAAAACTGGAACTCGGCGGCTTTGAATCGCAGTGGGAACCGGTATTGACCGAGTGGATCACGGCTGTCCTCCAGGCACCTCTCAATGAAACCGGCGTAAGCCTGAGTCAACTTTCCGCCCGCAATAAACAGGTGGAGATGGAGTTTTATCTGCCGATTAGTGAACCGCTTATCGCCAGTCAGCTTGATACGTTAATCCGCCAGTTTGACCCGCTATCCGCAGGCTGCCCGCCGCTGGAGTTCATGCAGGTACGTGGCATGTTAAAAGGCTTTATCGACCTGGTGTTCCGCCACGAAGGGCGTTATTACCTGCTCGACTATAAATCCAACTGGTTGGGTGAAGACAGTTCGGCTTACACCCAACAGGCTATGGCAGCAGCGATGCAGGCACACCGCTATGATCTGCAATATCAGCTTTATACCCTGGCGCTGCATCGTTATCTGCGCCATCGCATTGCTGATTACGACTATGATCGTCACTTTGGCGGCGTTATCTATCTGTTCCTGCGTGGCGTTGATAAAGAACATCCGCAACAGGGGATTTACACAACCCGACCCAATGCAGGGTTGATTGACCTGATGGATGAGATGTTTGCCGGTATGACCCTGGAGGAGGCGTAATGAAATTGCAAAAGCAATTACTGGAAGCTGTGGAGCACAAACAGCTACGCCCGCTGGATGTGCAATTTGCCCTGACCGTGGCGGGAGATGAACATCCTGCCGTCACCCTCGCGGCAGCCCTGTTAAGCCACGACGCCGGGGAAGGGCATGTCTGTTTACCGCTTTCACGACTGGAAAATAACGAGGCGTCGCATCCGCTGTTGGCGACCTGTGTCAGTGAAATCGGTGAGCTACAAAATTGGGAAGAATGCTTGCTGGCTTCACAAGCGGTCAGCCGGGGAGATGAACCCACGCCGATGATCCTCTGTGGCGATCGTCTTTATTTGAATCGCATGTGGTGTAACGAGCGGACGGTAGCGCGCTTCTTCAATGAGGTGAATCATGCCATCGAGGTTGATGAAGCTCTACTGGCGCAAACCCTGGACAAACTTTTTCCAGTAAGCGATGAAATTAACTGGCAAAAAGTTGCGGCGGCAGTGGCGCTGACGCGGCGGATCTCGGTGATTTCCGGCGGCCCAGGCACCGGTAAAACGACCACCGTGGCGAAGTTGCTGGCAGCGTTAATTCAAATGGCCGACGGCGAACGCTGCCGTATCCGTCTGGCTGCACCAACGGGTAAAGCTGCCGCGCGCTTAACCGAATCTCTCGGCAAGGCTTTGCGACAGTTACCGCTGAGCGATGAACAAAAGAAACGCATTCCGGAAGATGCCAGCACTTTGCACCGATTGCTGGGTGCGCAGCCGGGTAGCCAGCGTTTACGTCATCATGCCGGTAACCCGCTGCATCTTGATGTGCTGGTGGTAGATGAAGCGTCAATGATCGATCTGCCTATGATGTCGAGACTGATCGACGCCTTGCCAGATCATGCGCGAGTGATCTTTCTCGGCGATCGTGATCAACTGGCCTCGGTTGAGGCTGGGGCTGTGCTGGGCGATATCTGCGCTTATGCCAACGCGGGCTTTACCGCCGAGCGTGCCAGGCAGCTAAGCCGCCTGACGGGGACTCACGTTCCGGCAGGAACCGGCACAGAAGCGGCATCTTTGCGCGACAGTCTCTGCCTGCTGCAAAAAAGCTATCGTTTCGGCAGCGATTCTGGCATTGGTCAGTTAGCTGCGGCGATCAATCGTGGTGATAAAACGGCAGTGAAAACCGTTTTTCAGCAGGATTTTACTGATATCGAAAAACGACTTTTACAGAGCGGCGAAGATTATATTGCGATGCTTGAGGAAGCTCTTGCGGGTTACGGACGTTATCTGGATCTGCTGCAAGCGCGTGCCGAGCCGGATTTAATCATTCAGGCGTTCAATGAGTACCAGCTTTTGTGCGCCCTGCGGGAAGGGCCGTTTGGCGTGGCTGGACTGAATGAGCGAATTGAGCAGTTTATGCAACAGAAGCGCAAAATTCATCGTCATCCGCACTCTCGTTGGTACGAAGGCCGACCGGTGATGATTGCCCGTAATGACAGCGCGCTTGGGTTGTTTAATGGCGATATCGGTATTGCGCTGGATCGCGGGCAGGGGACGCGCGTCTGGTTTGCGATGCCGGACGGCAATATTAAGTCTGTGCAACCGAGTCGCTTGCCAGAGCACGAAACTACGTGGGCGATGACGGTACATAAATCGCAGGGATCGGAGTTCGACCATGCGGCGTTGATTTTACCGAGCCAACGCACGCCGGTAGTAACGCGAGAGCTGGTATACACCGCGGTGACCCGCGCGCGTCGCCGTCTGTCGCTGTATGCCGATGAGCGTATATTAAGTGCGGCAATCGCCACTCGTACTGAGCGGCGCAGTGGTCTGGCGGCGTTGTTTAGTTCGCGGGAATAAACGTAATTGCCGGATGCGACGCACGAGTGTTACGCATGTCGCATCCGGCGATTTTCGTCGCTTACCCTAAATCCGCCATCAACACTTTGGATTTACGCTGGTAGTTGTACAACTGCTTTTTGCTCTCGGGCAGTAAATCAATATCCACCGGGGTAAATCCACGTTCCTGGAACCAGTGAATACTGCGCGTGGTCAGCACAAACAATTTGCTTAAGCCGCTCTGCTTCGCCTGAGCGGCAATGCGTTCAAGCAGAACCTCGCCCCGTGATGAACTGCGGTAATCCGGGTGAACTGCCACACAGGCCATTTCCCCAATCTTCTCTTCCGGGAACGGATAGAGCGCGGCGCAGGCAATAGTCGTGTTATCGCGCTGAATAATGGTGAATTTGTCGATTTCCATCTCCAGCTGCTCGCGAGAACGGCGCACCAGAATACCTTGCTGCTCCAGCGGGCGAATCAACTCCAGAATACCGCCGATATCGTTGATTGTTGCGCGACGAATCTGCTCGGCGCTTTCCATCACAATCTGCGTACCGATACCGTCGCGTGAGAACAACTCTTGCAACAGCGCGCCATCTTCCTGATAACTGATTAAATGACAGCGACGCACGCCGCTGCGGCAGGCTTTCACTGCGCCACGCAAAAAGCGCACCGTACCGGAGTTGTAATCGCCTTTCTCTTCCTGGGCTTCTACCCGCGCTTGCGCTTCGTTAGGGAAAAGTTCTGAGACAATATCACCGTCGTCATTAGTGACGCCCTGGGAAGAGCAAAAACCAATCATCTTTTCAGCTTTCAGTTTGATGGCCAGTTGAGTGGCAATCTCTTCCGAGGTCAGGTTAAAGCTCTCGCCAGTGACTGAAACAGCGACCGGCCCCATTAGCACTATTGCACCGCTGTCCAGTTGACGATGGATCGCGTCTTCATCAATCCGCCGGATACGCCCGCTATGGCAGTAATCCACGCCGTCATCGACGCCCAGCGGCTGGGCAATAATAAAATTGCCACTGACGACGTTGATATGCGCGCCCTGCAGCGGCGTGTTATTGAGACTCATCGACAGGCGAGCAGTAATATCCAGTTGCAATGTTCCCGCAGCCTGCTTCACCAGTTCCAGTGTTTTGGCGTCGGTCACACGTATATTCTTGTGATACAGCGGTTCGTGGTGATGCGCAGCCAGATTTGCGTCGATCTGCGGACGTGCGCCATAGACCACCACCAGACGGATGCCGAGGCTGTGCAACAACCCGATATCATTAACGATACTGGAGAAATTCTCATGCTCAATGGCTTCACCGCCGAGCATGATGACAAACGTTTTTCCCCGGTGGGTATTGATATAGGGAACCGAATGGCGGAATCCCTCGACCAACTCGGTTTTACGTTCCTTTACCACGGCACACCTCTTTGCATGATTATTCGAAATTATTGTATTTTTATTCTGTTTTTTCGCAGGGTGCAAGTGTAAATTTTATGCGAGAGCGACTTTTTTATCAGTAATGCCGTGAATATAAAAAGAATGTTTACCGTTTATTAGATGACAGATTATGCGTCTTTCGCTAAAGTTTCCGGTCAAATTAGTCGTTTACTTGTTACACAGCTTAGATTTCTTTTGCTCGGGAGAGGCATGTCAGGATCCAACACTGCAATCAGCCGTCGTCGTTTACTGCAAGGCGCGGGTGCCATGTGGCTATTGAGCGTAAGTCAGGTCAGTCTGGCTGCGGTCAGCCAGGTCGTGGCGGTGCGCGTCTGGCCTGCGTCCAGCTACACCCGTGTGACGGTAGAATCAAATCGTCAGCTGAAATATAAGCAGTTCGCGTTGAGTAACCCGGAACGCGTGGTGGTGGATATCGAAGATGTAAACCTGAACTCGGTACTCAAGGGGATGGCGGCACAAATTCGTGCAGACGACCCGTTCATCAAGTCGGCGCGCGTCGGGCAATTTGACCCGCAAACCGTACGCATGGTTTTTGAATTAAAGCAAAACGTAAAACCGCAGCTGTTTGCCCTTGCGCCGGTCGCCGGGTTTAAAGAGCGTCTGGTGATGGACCTCTATCCGGCCAATGCACAGGATATGCAGGACCCGCTGCTGGCGCTGCTGGAGGATTACAACAAAGGCGACCTCGAAAAGCAGGTGCCGCCAGCGCAAAGTGGTCCACAACCAGGTAAAGCAGGGCGCGATCGTCCGATTGTCATTATGCTTGACCCTGGCCACGGTGGCGAAGACTCCGGTGCGGTGGGGAAATACAAAACGCGCGAAAAAGACGTGGTATTGCAAATAGCTCGCCGTCTGCGCTCTCTGATCGAGAAAGAGGGCAATATGAAGGTGTACATGACGCGCAATGAAGACATCTTCATTCCGTTGCAAGTGCGCGTAGCAAAAGCCCAGAAACAGCGTGCTGACCTGTTTGTCTCTATCCATGCCGACGCCTTTACCAGTCGTCAGCCGAGCGGTTCCTCTGTGTTTGCGCTCTCAACCAAAGGTGCAACCAGTACTGCGGCAAAATATCTGGCACAAACCCAGAACGCCTCGGACTTGATTGGTGGCGTGAGCAAAAGCGGTGACCGCTATGTCGACCACACCATGTTCGATATGGTGCAGTCGCTGACCATTGCTGACAGCCTTAAGTTTGGTAAAGCGGTACTGAATAAGCTCGGTAAAATCAACAAGCTGCATAAAAATCAGGTTGAACAGGCCGGGTTTGCCGTACTAAAGGCACCAGATATTCCCTCCATTCTGGTCGAAACGGCGTTTATCAGTAACGTTGAGGAAGAGCGTAAACTGAAAACGGCGACTTTCCAGCAGGAAGTTGCGGAGTCTATTCTTGCGGGAATTAAAGCGTATTTTGCCGATGGGGCGACGCTGGCGAGAAGGGGATGATAAAAAGGCGCTGAATGGCGCTTTTTTATGGGAGACCAGAAACAAAAAAACACCCGTTAGGGTGTTCAATAATTGGTTGCGGGGGCCGGATTTGAACCGACGACCTTCGGGTTATGAGCCCGACGAGCTACCAGGCTGCTCCACCCCGCGTCACCGTACTGCTTTTACTTCATCAAATTTGATTGGTTGCGGGGGCCGGATTTGAACCGACGACCTTCGGGTTATGAGCCCGACGAGCTACCAGGCTGCTCCACCCCGCGTCACCGTACTGCTTTTACTTCATCAAATTTGATTGGTTGCGGGGGCCGGATTTGAACCGACGACCTTCGGGTTATGAGCCCGACGAGCTACCAGGCTGCTCCACCCCGCGTCCGTGGATGCGCACTATACTCCGCTCGCGTTTTCATGCAACCTTTTTTTTACCCCGATCACGGATTTGGCATGATTTTGAACAAAAACAAATCACTAAAGCCTATTTTTTGTGCAAAATTTGCGTCAGGGAGAGGCTGCTCATTTCATTAAACGCGGCGGTTTGTTATCTTCGTTGCGCCTTATTTTTTAACCTGAAGAAGAGAACAATGAAAGGACGTTGGGTAAAGTACCTTCTTATGGGCACGGTTGTGGCAATGCTTGCCGCCTGCTCTTCCAAACCAACCGATCGCGGACAGCAATATAAAGACGGGAAATTTACCCAGCCTTTCTCTCTGGTGAACCAGCCAGATGCCGTTGGCGCGCCGATTAACGCCGGTGATTTTGCCGAGCAAATTAACCATATCCGTAATTCGTCACCGCGTCTGTATGGCAACCAGAGTAATGTTTATAACGCGGTGCAAGAGTGGCTGCGCGCAGGCGGTGATACCCGCAATATGCGCCAGTTCGGCATTGATGCCTGGCAGATGGAAGGTGCCGACAACTATGGTAACGTGCAGTTTACAGGCTATTACACGCCGGTAATTCAGGCGCGCCATACCCGCCAGGGCGAGTTCCAGTATCCTATTTACCGTATGCCGCCAAAACGTGGTCGTCTGCCGTCTCGTGCGGAGATCTACGCGGGGGCATTGAGTGATAAATATATTCTCGCTTACAGTAACTCCCTGATGGATAACTTCATTATGGATGTGCAGGGTAGTGGGTATATCGACTTTGGTGATGGCAGTCCGCTTAACTTTTTCAGCTATGCAGGGAAAAACGGTCATGCCTATCGCAGCATCGGTAAGGTGTTGATCGACCGTGGCGAAGTGAAAAAAGAAGATATGTCGATGCAGGCGATTCGTCACTGGGGCGAAACACACAGTGAAGCGGAGGTTCGCGAGCTGCTGGAACAGAACCCGTCTTTCGTTTTCTTTAAACCGCAATCTTTTGCACCGGTGAAAGGGGCAAGTGCGGTGCCGCTGGTTGGTCGCGCGTCAGTTGCCTCTGATCGTTCCATTATTCCGCCAGGTACTACCTTGCTGGCAGAAGTGCCGTTGCTGGATAATAACGGCAAATTTAATGGTCAGTACGAACTGCGTCTGATGGTGGCGCTGGATGTCGGTGGTGCAATCAAAGGCCAACACTTCGATATCTATCAAGGGATCGGGCCGGAAGCCGGACACCGCGCAGGTTGGTACAACCACTATGGACGTGTCTGGGTGCTGAAAACCGCCCCGGGCGCAGGTAACGTCTTTAGCGGCTGATGTGATATTCTGTATGCCGTTTTTACGGATATGACAGGGTGAGGGGTAACCTCACATCCTGATTATTGACTAAGTGCGCGTTGTTCATGCCGGATGCGGCGTGAACGCCTTATCCGGCCTACAAATCATGCAAATCCAAAATATTGCAGGAGTTATGTAGGCCTGATAAGCGTAGCGCATCAGGCATTTATGCGTTTAGGGTGAGGGATAACCTCGCCCTTTTTAATTCTGAGGTGCTATGTCTGTGGTAATTAGTGATGCATGGCGTCAGCGTTTTGGTGGCACAGCGCGTCTGTATGGTGAAAAAGCGTTGCAACTGTTTGCTGACGCGCATATTTGTGTGGTCGGTATTGGCGGTGTCGGTTCCTGGGCGGCGGAAGCGCTGGCGCGCACGGGGATTGGCGCAATCACGCTTATCGATATGGATGATGTGTGCGTCACCAATACCAATCGGCAAATTCATGCCCTGCGCGATAACGTTGGGCTGGCAAAAGCGGAAGTTATGGCGGAGCGTATTCGCCAGATTAACCCGGAGTGCCGTGTAACGGTGGTGGATGATTTCGTGACGCCGGATAACGTAGCGCAGTATATGAGCGTGGGTTATTCGTACGTGATTGATGCCATTGATAGTGTACGGCCCAAAGCGGCGCTGATTGCTTATTGTCGGCGCAATAAAATCCCGCTGGTCACGACCGGTGGCGCGGGTGGGCAGATTGACCCGACGCAGATTCAGGTTACCGATCTGGCGAAAACGATTCAGGACCCGCTGGCGGCGAAGTTGCGCGAGCGCCTGAAAAGCGATTTTGGCGTAGTGAAAAACAGTAAAGGTAAGCTCGGCGTGGATTGCGTGTTTTCTACTGAAGCGCTGGTGTACCCGCAGTCAGACGGTACGGTGTGTGCGATGAAAGCCACGGCAGAAGGGCCAAAGCGGATGGATTGTGCATCTGGATTTGGCGCGGCAACGATGGTGACCGCCACCTTTGGGTTTGTTGCGGTTTCTCATGCGCTGAAGAAGATGATGGCGAAAGCGGCGCGTCAGGGTTAAACAATCAGGTCGGATGAGACGCGAACGTCTTATCCGACCCGGTTCTGTGCTTAAACCTGCTTCGTCGCAGCGATAATCGCCTCGCTTAACGCATTTAACCCCTGGCTGCGTGAGGCGCTAAGCTGCGCACGTAATCCCAGCTCATCAAACAATGCCAGTGGTGACTGTGCCTGCAACTCGGCGGCGGTTTTCCCCTCAACGGCAGTCAACAACACCGCCAGCAGGCCGCGCACAATGCGCCCTTCGCTGTCGCCAAAGAAATGCATTTTGCCGTTTTCAGCCACTGTATATCCCAGCCAGACGCGGTTTTCGCATCCGGCAATCTCTTTAGCCTGCGCTTTTAACTCGTCTGGCAATGCCGGAAGCTGTTTCCCCAGCATGATCAACTGGCGATATTTATCTTCCCATTGCGTCAACGGTGCGAAGGTATTGCGTAACGTTTCTGCGGTTACGGTTGTGCCGAACGGATGTCCGGCGAATTGCGGGTTTGTCATTAATCCACCAATAATTCCAGCGCGCGGTCAACGGCATTCACCAGCGCATCCACATCACTCTTTGTATTATATGGCGCAAAAGAGGCGCGCAGTGTGCCGGTTACGCCTAATTCTGCCAGTAGCGGCTGAGCGCAATGCTGCCCGGCCCGCAGGGCAATACCGTACTCCGCCAGCAGCGTCACCATATCGCTATGATGAACGCCAGCAAAATCAAAGGCCAGCAGGCTGGAATCCTGGCAGCGGAATGAACGAAAGCCGGGACGTTTCGCCAGCGCATCTTCCGCCAGCGTTGCTAAGCTACGGCTCCAGCTTTCGGCCTGGTTGATATCGTAATCTGCCAGCCATTCCAGCGCCGCGCTTAATCCTATGACACCAGCGATATTTGGCGTTCCAGCTTCCAGTTTCCACGGCGCAGATTGAGTCGTGAAGCCGTCAAAACTCACTTCGTGAACCATTTTGCCGCCGCCCAGCCAGGGCGACATCGCCTCCAGCAGTTCTGATTTACCATACAGCACGCCGATACCTGTCGGGCCATACAGTTTGTGACCTGAAAAAGCATAGAAATCAATATCCAGTTGCTGAACATCCGCGGGGAAATGCACTGCCCCCTGAGCACCATCAACCATCACCACCATCCCGGCTGAATGAGCAAAGGTAATCGCTCGCGCCAGATCCGGGCAACCGCCAGTAACGTTCGACATCTGACCCAACGCCAGAATCCGACTACGGGGAGTAATCAGTTCTGGCAACAAATCGACATCCGGCAGTCGCTGCGCATTAAGCGGCAATTTCACCACTTTGGCTCCAGTTTGTTGGGCGACCATCAGCCAGGGGACGAGGTTGGCGTGGTGTTCTGCCACGCTGACAATAATCTCATCGCCCGGTTGCAGACGCGGACGCGCATAGCATTGTGCCACCATGTTGATGGATTCAGTGGTGCCGCGCGTCCAGACGATAGTTTTATCATCCGGTGCATTCAGTAATTGCGCCACTTTCTCTCGTGCAGCTTCATAACGCGCGGTCAGGCGTTGGGCTTCGGCAAACTGGCTGCGATGGACGTTTCCGGCGCTCAGACTGTAAAACTGTTGGGTGGCTTCAACCACGGCTTCAGGTTTAAGCGCGGTCGCGGCGCTGTCGAGATAGACGCCCGCATCCTGTAGTGCGGGAAACTGGGCGCGAAACTGCGCGGGATTAAAAACGTTCATGGTACTCCTCGGCTTGATGCACCGATCGTGACGCAAAATTCACTTTGATACAAGGAGAGTGCTAACCATCAGAATTATCTGGATATCCTGGCGAAGCCGCGTAAGTAACATATGCTGAATAGTGTTAGGCGTTAATTTTAGCCTGTTAATCAATACTATTAAGATTTATTAATCGCTTTAAGGAGAAGATGATGAAAAAGACTGCCGCAATTATTTCTGCCTGTATGCTGACTTTTGCCCTGAGCGCCTGTTCCGGTTCGAACTATGTGATGCACACCAATGACGGACGTACCATCGTCTCTGACGGCAAACCACAGACTGATAACGATACCGGTATGATTTCGTATAAAGACGCTAATGGCAACAAACAGCAGATCAACCGTACTGACGTGAAAGAGATGGTCGAACTGGATCAGTAATTCACGATCGCAAGGTAAAAAAAAGCACCGCAATTAGGCGGTGCTACATTAATCACTATGGACAGACAGGGTAAATGTACAGGAAGTGAAAAAAGGTAGCTTTGCTACCATGGTCTGAATCGCAGACCAATTGCAAACACAACAACACAACATCACAACCGTAAGCCAAAAGTTCACCAGAACACGCATTCCGATAAAACTTTTCGTTCCGGCTCAGGAAGTGCCGCCACTATAGGTATTTGCTGGTAGAAGCTCAACGGACAATTTATAATGGCTCAGATTAAAAAAACTAATAGGTTACATAGTGTGATCTAATTGTTAAATTCATTTAACATCAAAGTTTAAAAGCCATGTCTAAACGATTACCACCGCTAAATGCCTTACGAGTTTTTGATGCCGCAGCACGCCATTTAAGTTTCACTCGCGCAGCAGAAGAGCTTTTTGTGACCCAGGCCGCAGTAAGTCATCAAATCAAGTCTCTTGAGGATTTTTTGGGGCTAAAACTGTTCCGCCGCCGTAATCGTTCACTCCTGCTGACCGAGGAAGGTCAAAGCTATTTCCTCGATATCAAAGAGATATTTTCGCAATTAACCGAAGCGACGCGTAAACTCCAGGCCCGTAGCGCCAAGGGGGCGTTGACGGTCAGTTTACTCCCCAGTTTCGCCATTCATTGGTTGGTTCCGCGACTTTCCAGCTTTAATTCAGCTTATCCGGGAATTGACGTTCGAATCCAGGCGGTTGACCGTCAGGAAGATAAGCTGGCGGATGATGTTGATGTGGCGATATTTTATGGTCGGGGCAACTGGCCGGGGCTACGGGTGGAAAAACTGTACGCCGAATATTTATTGCCGGTGTGTTCGCCGCTACTGCTGACTGGCGAAAAACCCTTGAAGACACCGGAAGATCTGGCTAAACATACGTTATTACATGATGCTTCGCGCCGTGACTGGCAGACATATACCCGACAGTTGGGGTTAAATCATATCAACGTTCAGCAAGGGCCAATTTTTAGTCATAGCGCCATGGTGCTGCAAGCGGCTATTCACGGGCAGGGAGTGGCGCTGGCAAATAACGTGATGGCGCAATCTGAAATCGAGGCCGGACGTCTTGTTTGCCCGTTTAATGATGTTCTGGTCAGTAAAAACGCTTTTTATCTGGTTTGTCATGACAGCCAGGCAGAACTGGGTAAAATAGCCGCCTTTCGCCAATGGATCCTGGCGAAAGCCGCTGCTGAACAAGAAAAATTCCGCTTTCGTTATGAACAATAATTTACGTAGGGTACGACCATGACCAGCCGTTTTATGCTGATTTTCGCCGCCATTAGCGGCTTCATTTTTGTGGCTCTGGGCGCTTTTGGCGCGCATGTGTTAAGTAAAACCATGGGGGCCGTTGAGATGGGCTGGATCCAGACCGGCCTCGAATACCAGGCGTTTCATACGCTGGCGATCTTAGGTCTGGCGGTGGCAATGCAGCGTCGCATCAGTATCTGGTTTTACTGGAGTAGCGTTTTCCTCGCGTTAGGCACGGTGTTGTTCAGCGGCAGCCTTTATTGCCTGGCGCTGTCCCATCTGCGTTTGTGGGCGTTTGTCACTCCGGTTGGCGGCGTGAGCTTCCTCGCGGGCTGGGCGTTAATGTTAGTTGGTGCTATCCGTTTAAAGCGCAAGGGCGTAAGTCATGAATAAGGTTGTATTGCTGTGCCGTCCGGGCTTTGAAAAAGAGTGCGCCGCAGAAATTACCGATAAAGCCGGCCAGCGGGAAATTTTCGGTTTTGCCCGCGTGAAAGAGAATGCGGGTTATGTCATTTATGAATGTTATCAACCTGATGATGGCGATAAGTTAATCCGTGAGCTGCCGTTCAGTTCATTAATTTTTGCCCGCCAGTGGTTTGTGGTGGGGGAACTCCTGCAGCACTTGCCGCCAGAAGATCGTATTACCCCCATTGTCGGCATGTTACAGGGCGTAGTAGAGAAGGGCGGTGAACTGCGTGTTGAAGTTGCCGATACCAACGAAAGCAAAGAGTTGCTGAAATTCTGCCGTAAATTTACTGTTCCGCTACGCGCTGCCTTGCGCGATGCCGGGGTGCTGGCGAACTATGAAACGCCGAAGCGTCCGGTTGTGCATGTATTCTTTATTGCACCAGGCTGCTGCTATACCGGTTACTCATACAGCAACAATAATTCGCCGTTCTATATGGGCATTCCGCGCCTGAAATTTCCGGCAGATGCGCCGAGTCGTTCCACGCTCAAACTGGAAGAGGCATTTCATGTGTTTATTCCTGCGGATGAGTGGGATGAACGCCTGGCGAACGGGATGTGGGCGGTGGATTTAGGCGCTTGCCCTGGCGGCTGGACCTACCAACTGGTGAAGCGCAACATGTGGGTTTATTCCGTCGACAACGGCCCGATGGCGCAAAGTCTGATGGATACCGGACAGGTGACGTGGCTGCGGGAAGACGGTTTCAAATTCCGTCCGACGCGCAGCAATATCTCCTGGATGGTATGCGATATGGTTGAAAAACCGGCGAAAGTTGCGGCATTGATGGCGCAGTGGCTGGTTAATGGCTGGTGTCGTGAAACCATTTTCAACCTCAAACTGCCGATGAAAAAACGCTACGAAGAAGTGTCACACAATCTGGCGTATATTCAGGCACAGCTTGATGAACATGGCATAAATGCTCAGATTCAGGCGCGGCAGTTGTATCACGATCGCGAAGAAGTGACGGTGCACGTCCGCCGCATCTGGGCTGCGGTGGGTGGTCGTCGCGACGAGCGATAACAGGCAAGGCCGGGGCGTCGTCTCCGGCCTGCTACCCTTTCCGTCAGGCTGTTACCAAAGAAGTTGCAACCTGGCGCTCATCAGAAATAATGTGCGTTACCTCATCCAGATGCCCGATGCGGGCTTCCCCTGAACGATTAAATTTACTTTTATCAATCAATAACAACGATTGCGCGGCACGTTTTAATAGCATCGATTTGTAATCAGCGTTGATGGCATTGGAGTCCCACAGTGCGCCGCTGCTATCGATCCCTTCACAAGAAAAAATAAACAGATCGATTTCCAGCGATTTAAGTTGGGAAATCAGCGAGGGATTGACGTAACAGCCATATTTGCGCTCAAGTGTGCCGCCGGAACTGATCAGTTGAATGCGTTCGCGTTTACCGAGTTCATGGCAAATCGGATGGCTATTGGTGAAGACCTGAATGTTGATGTCAGGCAACTGGCGTGCCAGATACCAGCAAGTTGAACTGGCGTCTAAGGCTATCACCATCCCTTCTTCAATCCACGCGAGCGCCTCGCGCGCGATATCTGCTTTATGCGCATAATGGCTTTTCAGCCGGATGTGAAAGGGATCGCCACTGTCTTGATTTTGACGGTGGATATATTTAGCGCGTCCATGATTGCGCAGAATTTTACCCTGCGTCTGTAATTCATTGAGATCGCGACGAATGGTTTCTTTACTGACCTTTAGCTGTTCAGAGAGAGCTTCCGTGGTCAGGCTGGTATGGTTCAGCAGCAGGTCGACTATCGCTTGCTGGCGTGCCGCTTTCATATTTTTCACCCCATCATTCGATAACCGCCCGCGTCATGCGGGCGTACCGGTATGAGATTACGGTGTTACCCCTTTTTTTAAAAGAATATTCCCGTACTTCGCTCGTTCGCCTGTGATAACGATCGCAAAGGCTTTTTGCGCCCGTTCATAAAACGCAAAACGATTGATGCGGATGATGTCAGGACACGGGGCTTGTAGTGAAAGCGCATTACGGTAACGTCGTTCTACTTCAGGATCGAGAGTATCACCTTCTACCGCTGCCATCATCACCAGCGGCGGTGCATAACTGTCCAGTTCAAATAACGGGATAATCGCCTGGAGCAAGTCGCTCACCAACAGGCCATCAGCGCGGATCACCTGCGGTCCCATCGAATGGGCGGGAAAGTGAGCATCGGAAAAAATAATTTCATCTCCATGTCCCATCTCTGCCAGCACTTTCAATAGTTCGGGAGAAATTAACGGCGAAATTGTTTTCAGCATTTCACACTTCCTCTATAAATTCAGGTTCAGTTTGCGGGTAGAAATAACGGTACTGATAATGAATCTGTGCACGGGCTTCTTCCGGGCTGTTAAATTCCCCTACGCCATACCAACCGAACAGCGCAGCTCCTGCGACGGTCGTTTCGGCATCGTCGAGAACTTTTACCGGAATATCAAGCATATTGGCTTTAATCTGATTCCACAATGTGTTGCGACTTCCTCCGCCGACTAACAATAATTCAGAGGCTTTAAAGTGCCCGATTTTTTCCAGCATCTGTAGATTGCGCTGTAATTGCGCGGTTAACCCTTCCAGCGCCGCGCGATAGAAATGCCCCCGCGTAGTATTAAGCGTCACTCCTTGCCAGCCAGCGTTCTGACACGACAATAAATCACACTGCATTTTCACGCCATCCGCGCCAGGTGCGATCAGACGAGCTTCTTCAATCAACATTTGCCAGGGTGTTTCAGCCGTCCAGAACAGTTTTCTCACCCATTCCAGCACGCCGGATGCCAGCCATTGCATACCTGGGTTATACAACCCTGCCTGGCTATCCAGTTCGCAGGTGGAACCGGCGTACTGACTTAACAGCGAAGTATCAATCTGGGCGCTACGGACCATTAAAATTTCCCATGTACCGGAGGAGAGCACTGGTTCATTTTGTTCGGCACCAGCGCCAAAAAGGGCGAACTGGGTATCGTGACCTGCGGAAATCACCGGTATGCCAACGGGTAAGCCGAGCATTGCTGCGGCGCTGTTCTGTAGCGTACCAATCTGTTCACCCGCTTCCACCAGACGAGGGAAGAGTCGGCATGGAATACCGGTGGCTTGTAAAATTTGCGGACTGAAATCGCGTTGCTGGATATCCAGCATCTGGCTGGTTCCGGCCATCGTGATATCAGTAGTGAATTCGCCGGTTAAACGGTGGTTAATCAGCGACGAAATGAAGAGCCAGGCGTGCGCGCGTTCCAGCAGTTGTGGATGATTTTCTTTCAACCACACCAACTTATATAACGTATTGAAACTAAAGGCTCCGACGCCAGAAATAGCCTGCAACCGCTGTGCGGAGATTAACCGTTTAATATTGTCCATAACCGCTGCTGTTCGCGGACATTTCCAGCTAATGATCGGATAGAGCAGATTGCCTTGCTTATCTACCAGAGCGCCATCCACACCAAAGGTGGTGACGGCGATACCGCGGATGTGGCATTCAGTCAGTTCACTATTGATTTGCCGACAGCAATCAGCAAAGCGTTGCAAAATGGCGTCTAAAGACCACTGGTGCCAGGTGTTGTTTTCCATCGCGATATCGCTGGCATTAGGCGTTGAGGCGCGGGCAACAATTTTGCCCTGCCGATTAACCGCGATGGCCCTGACATTGGTCGCGCCACAGTCGAGTACCAGGATAACTTCTTGTTTCATAATCGCTCCTGCAATATAGCCGGATAACATTGCTTATCCGGCTAACCACTCTTGCTTGTTCAGGCCCGGTAGCCGGAGCGACCGGGCATCACATCAGGGAGTAATGTATTAACGCTTGTACAACGGACCGTAGTTCTGGCAAGCGCGGTAATCCTGGCCTTCAATATCCATGCCGTGCGCAGCCCAGGCAGAAGGACGATACACTTTGGTCTCTTCAACGTTGTGCATACATACCGGGATACGCAGCATGGAGGCGAGAGTGATAAAGTCTGCGCCAACGTGGCCGATGGTCAGAACCCCATGGTTAGCGCCCCAGTTCGCCATTACCGAGTACACATCCGTAAACGGCCCTTTACCGGTGAGGCGCGGTGCAAACCAGGTGGTTGGCCAGGTTGAGTTGGTGCGTTTGTTGAGGATGTCATGCACATCCTTCGGCAATTCCACGCTCCAGCCTTCCGCGATTTGCAGTACCGGTCCCAGGCCTTTGATGATGTTGACACGAGTCATGGTGAACGGGACGCCGCCTTCGGTAAGGAAGCGGGAAGAGTAACCGCCGCCACGGAAGTATTCGTGGATCGCCGGGCACCATTCGGTAGCGGCGAGGCAAGCGTCAGCCTCTTGCTGAGAGATTTCCCAGTGTGGCTTCATCGTCGGGTTACCTTCGCTGTCGCGTTGTTTACAGGAACCGTCCAGCGCAGCAGAACCGGAGTTGATCAAATGGATGATGCCGTGTTCTGCCAGTCCATCCAGTTTATGCCCCGTTACACGCTCAATTGCTTCTGGTGACCAGTAGGTACGCACATCGGCAAATACCTGAGCGGTGCCGGTGAGCTGGTGACCCATTAGCATTGCCACGCCGTTAAGACTGTCGTTTTCGGTCGCCACGACAAAGGGTTCGCGCACGCCATTCCAGTCAAATGAACTGTTGAGGATCGCTTCGGTGATGCGCCGCGCGATAAATGCGCCCATTTCCGTGAGATAAATGGCATCGCTGCGGCGTTTCAACATTTGCAAAAGAATTACATTCCTGCTGCGTTATCCTTCCTATGACCATCCACCGGAAAGTATCGGTAAAGCGTCGATAACCCTACACCGTAGATAATTGCCAGCTGCTGGCGGGTGTGCCCCTTCGTCAATAGCCGCCCAATCTGCTCTCGCTCATGGGTTTTTAATGCGTTGGGCCTTCCACCTACGCGTCCCTGTGCTCTGGCTGCTGCCAGCCCGGCCAGTGTCCGTTCGACAATTAGCTCGCGCTCCATCTCCGCCAATGCCGACATTACATGGAAAAAGAAGCGCCCCATGGCAGTGCTGGTATCAATACTGTCTGTTAAAGAGCGGAAGTGGGCACCACGTTCATGTAACTCTGATATGAGTGCAATCAGGTTCTTAACGCTACGTCCCAGCCTGTCCAGTTTCCACACTACCAGGGTGTCTCCGCTATTAATGCACTTTAAAGCGCCTTTAAGACCAGGGCGACTGGCAACTTTTCCACTCATACGGTCTTCAAAAATGCGGTCACAGTTTGCGCTTGTGAGTGCATTACGCTGCAAATCGCTGTTCTGGTCGATTGTTGATACGCGGATATAACCAATAACGGCCATCAATTTCCTCCTTCACATCATAGTGGGAGGATTTTTGCAGATTTCTCTATGTGTAACTGCTTTTCCAAAAACCTTGGTTTGGGAGAAGGCTCTGCATTACCTGTTGGTGTGCCTGTTCCGTGGCCTTCAGCTACACCACCGACAGGCTGGTTGAAATGCAATGGTGCAGCTTTTTCTGCTGAAGAATACCCGGAGCTGGCAAAGGCTTACCCGACAAATAAATTGCCTGATTTACGTGGTGAGTTTATTCGTGGCTGGGATGATGGGCGTGGAGTGGACAGTGGGCGAGCGTTATTGAGTGCTCAGAGCGATACGCTGCAAAATATTACAGGTAGCTTTTTGGATATGACCACGGGGCCAAATAATAATACTGTCGGCGCATTTACCTCTTCAACATTGACACCAAATCTCGCATCAATTGCGACAGGTGGTACATATAAACAGGCGAATTATTATTTTGATGCATCACGTGTTGCCAGAACATCAACGGAAACACGTGCGCGAAATATTGCATTTAACTTTATCGTGAGGGCTGCATAATGGATAACGCTGTATTAAATAGCGAGCTTATTGCCACGAAGGCGGGGAATATTACCGTCTATAGCTATGATGGTGAAACTCGGGAATATATTTCCACTTCAAATGAATATCTTGCCGTTGGTGTTGGTATCCCGGCATATTCCTGTCTGGATGAACCTGGTATACATAAGGCTGGTTATGCAATCTGTCGTTCGGCAGATTTAAACTCATGGGAATATGTGCCAGACCATCGCGGTGAAGTTGTCTATAACACCGAAACGGGAGAATCAAAAGAAATCACAGCTCCGGGTGATTACCCTGAAAATACAACCACTATCGCCCCGTTAACGCCATACGATAAATGGGATGGTGAGAAATGGGTGACGGATACCGAGGCACAGCATAGCGCCGCAGTAGACGCAGCAGAAGCACAGCGCCAGTCGCTGATGGATACTGCAATGGCTTCCATTAGTCTGATTCAGTTGAAATTACAGGCCGGACGGAAGTTGACGCCGGCAGAAACAACCCGACTTAACGCCGTGCTGGATTACATTGATGCGGTGACGGCAACAGATACCAGCACCGCGCCTGATGTCATCTGGCCTGAGCTGCCGGAGGCGTAGGCCATTCAATATCTGGTGCACTGGAGGTATCAACCAGCTCCAGTGCATCCAGATAATCCAGCCACAAATTAT
>OLOT01000679.1_pt1 | contig 23957 bp, 26 predicted proteins | sample 1671991 | NCBI WGS metagenome assembly OLOT01 (sample SAMEA3136634, study PRJEB25190) | human gut metagenome | biome: human gut; feature: human-associated habitat; material: faeces | place: Austria | collected 2013
TGTTTTACAATTTTGCGTTTCTGGGAATCATGGTGATCATTTATGCCGTCGGACTAAAATTTCCAAGTTATGTCGATCGCTTGCGTTCCTGATTTTGGATCGCGTTTATGTACATAGACTGATTCTATAAGCATCGAAACCTTAGTCTTATCTAGGTGGTTAAAGTCGGCGGCTTTAAGAACTGTTTCCATTCTTATGGATTCAGCTGCTATTGATTCATTCAGATGGAGTAATTCGCTCGAAGCACGTTTCGATTTCAATCTGAGCTTGTCTACGTCGTTTCTGATTCTGCTTAATGCAGAATTAAAATCGTCAATAGACATACCATCTGTAGCGCGTTTGAGATATAGATCGCGGCTTCTCTGCTCGTAGGCCGTGATTTCCTTCTCAATGAGCTCGACAGCGGTTTTCAGCCTGTTTCTCTCCTGAATAAGATCGGCGGACTGCGCGTCCTGACATATGCCTATTTGGACGCGATCATCGGAGTACCTATCGGCAAGATTCTTCAACTCATGGAGAATTGCGCTTTCAAGATGCTTCTCGGATATGAATGCACCTTTGCAGTGCGAAGGGCTTTTTTTTCTGGTTGGGCAGAAAAGGGTACGTTCGTATCCCGTTTTACGTAAAGTTTTTCCTTTTGTAAGAATTTTTCCACAGCTTGCACAACGGACTTCCTTACCGAAAATGCCTGGGGGAAAGTTCTTTTTTTGCTCGTGAAGATTGTGAGCTCCGGCTTCCTTCCTTGCTTTAAGTTCTCTACGCAATAACTCATCGTCAATGATTGCCGGATGGTGGCCCACTGTGCGAACCCATTGGTCTTTTGGAATATTTTTCTTGCTGTGAAATTGGCCTTCAGGTGTGAGTTGTCGTCCTTGGCACAATGTGCCCAGGTATGTTTCATTATGTAGGATCGAATATATGCAACCTGCAGACCAAAGTGAGCTTGAGGGACGATTATGCCATGAGTAGCCCGTTAATTTGGCATAAGACGTTGGGTTCGGTATCCCCTCTTCATTTAGTGTTCGAGCTATAGTAGGCGCCCCGATGCCTCCGGCGTGCATTTCCCAAATTCGCCTTACGACTGAAGCCGCAACTGGATCAATGATAAAACAGTTGATATCGTCTGGATCCGGACGATATCCGTAAGGTAGGACAGAGCCAGTGTATTTTCCCCTGATTCTTTTAAGTTTTAAAGTAGCCTTTATGTTGTCTGATAGGTTCTCTAGGTACCACTGATTTACAAGTCCGTTGATCTGCCTGGCTTTTTTGTTGCCTTTAACCGATGTATCCGCTCCGTCGACCATGCCGATGAACCGGATACCCCAAATTGGGAAGAGACCGTGGATGTATTTTTCCACGAGTTGCATGTCTCTGGTAAAGCGCGATTGGTTTTTACAAAGAATGATATTGAACTTTCTAAGCGAGGCATCTCGTATCAATCTATTGAATTCGGGACGGTCCCGTGCAACTCCGGAAAGATTATCGTCGCAGTAAATATCGAAAATTTGCCATCCGTTGATTTCGGCAAAATCGGTAAGCATCGATTTTTGGTTTTGAATACTTCTACTGAGATTATCTATTTTGTTTTCGTCGAGATCTTCCTTCGATAGACGACAGTAGATTGCGACGGCCTGTGGTGTTTCAATTTGCATTTGTCCATCCTCCTTTGGGACGATGGAATGTCGTCTGTTTGCAGTTCAGTATTATCATACTATCGTTTTACAGTATTGTCGATTTGGGTTATCTGTCCTATTTCTGAATAAGCAAGCGATTCTCTTTGGATGATTTTCGCTATACAAATGTTGAACCTCTTCTTGATTTCTTCCTCCGTTTTCCCCTTGAAGATATTTGTGCAGATGACGGTTGTTCCATTCTTCATTGTTTGATCTCCTTTTTTCTTTTCTCAGACATTTACGCGTCGTTGTCTAAAAGTGCAAATCTTTCAGTCACTTTTTCCGACAAGTCTTAAATTGGTCAGTGAGGAGGGCGAGGTCGCTGAGGCTCATTCCCTTGCTACGCTTAAAACGGATTCTCGTCTTAACGGCAACGCAGCACTTTCTTTCGGATATCTTACCGAGGAGGATGAGTATGTCCTGATGGTGAAGCAGGATGACGGTGGCTATCGGAGGATGAGTTACCCGGTTGATAATGCGGTAGTGTATGAGGATGCGGAAGCCGATGATGCGAGGGTCGAAGTAGTCGATCAATATGTGGTCATCCGTGAAACCTACGAGTTTCCTATAGCAGGTGAGTGGACACGCGATCGACGAGAGTTCTCAAAGTGCGAGATACGCATCCATGTTCCCGCAGGAAGCATCGCGCAGGGTGAATATGACATTTCCTAGCTGTTTGCAAATGTAGCAGAGTCCGTAAAATAAAGATCTTGAAGGGCGATCGGTGACGGTCGTCCTTTTTGTTTAAACTATTTCTCATTCTCGTTGGTCGTACTACGGTATTGTGGTACGATAGCCTTACGTTAGGCGGTTTACAGAAGGAGGTTAAGGACTCACTGTCTTCTACTGCAACAGATTTCAAACAACGTACGGATTTGATTCTCGACGAGATGAAATCAATCCAAAGCGATATGAAGCGAGAGGCGAGCGCCACGCGTCGCGCTCAAAACAGTCTCAGTAAAATGGTCGCCAGTTTCGAGCAGGGTGACAAGTATGCTGAGACCGTGACGAAAGCTGTGACTGACGGCGCGACGCAAGCTGTTGAGGAAACCGTACAGGCGGGAACGAAAGCGATCGATGAGGTCGCGAAGAAAAGCGCCAAGTCAATCGAAAAGCTTGAACAGGCTGCCAATGCGAGAGCGAAGCGTTTCATGCGTATCACAAAGCCGGAAGTGATGGTGAACATCGCGATCTGGATTGCAGTCGCCGTTGCTTCCGCGATTATTTTGTCCTTCTGCTATGAGTTCTTTACGAAATAGCAAAAGCGTCTATAATCGTTATTGCTTCGATATCGACCTGAACTTGTGAAGCAAACGAAAAAAGGGAGACGTGGATCTCCCTTTTTTCATGTCTATATATTGTCGGTTTAGATCAGCGATCCAGACTGCCGGTGCTGTCTGCATTGAAAACTTCAGTCCTGGTTCCATTCTCGTCGAGGACGAGATTGACGATCTGGGAAATATCCCCGCCAGTGATCTTATATTGGGTAAGTACGAGATCCATCGACTGAACTTCACTGTTGCCATTATCGACATAGACGATGAGCGTTCCTTTTTTTTGTTTCACTTTCGCAATCTTGCGATCCGGGATGGAGCTGCCGGAAAGCTGGAGATGAATGTAATCGTCGCATCGTTTCCAGCCGGATCCGGAAAGGGGAGTCGCCTTGCCCTCTGAGATTTCAAAGGCCAGGGGTTTGAGTTTATCGTCTTTCGCCGCGGTCCACTCGGGTTCTTTTTTCTTGCATCCGGGAAGTGCTGTATTAACGGCAACGCAGACGGCGAGACCGATGAATTGGCGTCGGTTGAAATTGGGATTCATTGCGTTTTCCTTTTAGATTCTGTCAGTCAGCGAGCAGGGGAGCGGATCAATAGGCGCCGTAGGGCACCGCATAGGAATCAACCTGTGTATCGTCCTGTTCAGACGAATCGCTATCCGACTCGGGTTCGTCTCGATCGTTCGTCTTCTTACGCGTCTTCTTATGCTTCTTGGCGAACTGTTTGTTGCGCTTCAAAGCATCATCCAGATCCGTTTCAGAAGTCGAGCAGGAGGTTACGATTTCGTCTGCATGCTCGGAAATATACATGGCAAAAAGATCAAGGTCGATACTGGTCCAGTTATCGAACGCATTGACAACCTCTTCACCGATAAGCTCTTTACAGGAGCGAAGACCTTCACGCTTTTTCTGGGCGATTTGCGCTTGCTGCCGTTTTTTCTGTTCCTTCAGGGCGGCGATTTGGCGATCGATGTCTTCGATACTCTTTGGCATGGTACTTTCCTTTCTTTTGGATATTACAGATCACTGAGTTCATTTTAGCGGATTGGCCCTTACCATTGCTAAAACCAATGGTTTTACAACCGTTTTGGTAAATTATAAGCTGCATAGGACGATAGTATTATGCTATAATAGTAGATATTGAAAAGAAAAGGGAGGAGCAGCATGACGAGAGAGACTAAAAGCTATGAGCTGAAGATCTATGATCAGAGCCTCATGAGATTCGAAGCTGCCTATGACGCATTCGGTAGTTTGAAACTGGAGATTACGGATATCGATTCGGCAAATGCGCATTTGCTTCCATTGAATTTAATTGTAGATCAAGATGAAAAAAGCCTTGCGAGTTGGATGGAAGGTAGAACCATTCCGAAAAACAGGGCATTTGTAGAGCAGATTCTTAGTACGGCAGGATTGACAAGGAATGATATCCTTGGAATTCTTGATGTATCCAAAGGGCTTTCCATTAACGATTCGTATTGGCTTGATGATGGGAAATCAGATGTTACCTTTGATGGAATCAATTTGTTCGACAATCGCTTTGATGAAGTATTGGGACTTGTAGCTTATACCGGCTACACGCCATCACAAAAGCATAAAGCTGGCGTTTCAAGTGAGTGGACACTGGGAGGGCAATTTCCGAAAGCAGTTCGACGGATTAACGATAGGCTGCTGTTGTTCAAAACAGGTACAAGCGGTGCCAGAAATCTCGGCAAAGAACCTTATTCTGAATACTTTGCAGCACAAGTCGCAAAACGGATGGGAATAGATCACGTTTCCTACGATTTAGAGATGTGGAAAGGGAAACTTGCGTCTGTCTGCGGACTTATGAATGACAAAGAAATTTCTTTTGTTCCATTTTTCGTTGCTGCTGGTGATGCAAGTTTCCCGGCAGCGTTATCGATCTTAAATGAACTTGATCCAAAGATGGCATCGAAATACAGGACAATGGTTGTTTTTGATGCCTTGATCTGCAATCGGGATCGTCACGGCGGAAATTTTGGTATCTTACGGGAAAACAGAACAGGACGGCTGTTGAGATTAGCCCCGTTGTTTGACCACAATCTGTCTTTGTTTGCGCAAGATGATGAGACAGACTATGCGGATTTCCTTGATCGTTCAAATCGATATTACCTACCTGCAACAGCGAATATCGCCTTTAATGATATGGCTGGAATTGTTATGGGAGCGGAGCAGCATGAGCTTTTGCGCAGGATGATCGGCTTTGAGTTCCAGAATCATCCAACATATCCGCTTCCACAGGATCGGCTTGGAGCGCTGAACCACTATATTACAGAGAAAGTAAGGGAATTGCTACGGATTCCTATCGTGGATGAGCATGCGCTTTGCAAAGCGATGGAAGAGAAATTCGACGAGATCCAAGCAACAACCAAAATACCGATGCTTCTTGATTCCGTTAAGATGATTCACAAGAAAGGTCTTCCACTTAGCGAGAAGGCAGAAGCGGTAAAAAGAGGATCCAAAGTATTTGAAAATACGCTGAACAAGATTATTCCGGAAGAAGACCGTTGTAGGTAAGGTGATATGGATGCCGAAAGCATTACTATGATGCTGAACGCTTGGATTTTGGCGTTCCGAAAGCTATTCGAGGATATTGGTCTCGACAGGGTGATTCGCAAGCGCTTGCGAAAAGCCTTGGTATTCAAATATGACAGTTTGAATCAAAATGTTCTATAAAGGGGTTGCTGGAAATATTCCAGCAACCCCTTTTCTATGAGAAACCATTCTTCTTCAGTAAAAATCGCCAAAAAAAATGCCCCATACGGGGCGCCCCAAAGGGCAGTTTGTGGCTTTGAAGCCGTATTTCGACTTACACATACCGTAAACCAAGCGGTAATTCACCACGACCAATATAGCACAGCAGGAGAGCATGGGACGCGGGAATTGAAAGTTTCTGAAGAAATTTTTGGAAGCAATTTTTTGAACGGTAGAGAATCATCAATCACAACTGGAATATTTTGGTACTGTGGTATAATGACACTACAACGCTGACATAGAAATGTATATGCCGTCTTGAAGAACTCGCGTTCGCGGCTATCATCGAAAGAGCGGGGGAGTGTGACGATGCAATCGCACAGTCTCACCGCATCCTTGCGTACATGGCGTTTCAGCGCGAGAGTGGAAATTCGCTCGCCAATGAACTGGACTTGAGAAATGGACCTTTGGGGACCAAGGTTGTAACCGTTGGCTTGCATCGCCTCATTCTCGTAAAGGGCGCACATGTGACCGATCGCGCCAGATTGATACTTCGCTATATGGGCCATTGTGATCACCTTTCAGGGAGCTTCAGACTTCATCAAGTATATCGTGGGTGGGACTTATCAGGACTGTAGTTAAACATCTAGTTTTAACTACGGGGAAATCAAAGACGGGCTCGAAGCCCAAAAAGAAAGGCCACCGTCGCTAAGACGATGACCCAACTTCATTAAGCAACGGCTTTGCCCAGCTCGCTACAACATGGGCTGCCGTCGGCACTATTTTACCCTATCCAGAGTGCTGAATTTATCGAAAACTGCGAGATGGACTTCAGGAACATTTAATGTCATTGCTTTTAAACAAAGACCGCCTGTTTTACCAGCGCGTTTAACCGAATTTACAGGTTTCATTTAACCAGTTTTACGCATTTTGTTTAACAAATCAGGTTAAGCGAGTACAAGTACTCTCAAAGCTTTAGGAAATATCCGATCAGATCAAGGAGAACCTACATATATCGCTACAATGATGATACGTACGACACACTCGAAAAGTTAACAGGTGGCGACGAACTGTCCGATCACAGCGACCAGCGAATATTTAGGTGACTAACATGCAAGGCAATTACCTTTCCCCGATCATAGATGCCTGTAAGCCGATCCTGATTTTCGCTGCTGTTCTCTGGGGCATTGAAATTATCATCACGATGCTTATCAAAGATCACAAGAAGGCGAAACGAAAGCAGGCACGTGAGAAGCGCCGCTTGGAATATCAGGACCGCCGCATGGCAAACGATGCCGAGCACGCTAAGGTCACAAGAGCCATACGCTACGACGTACTCCGTCGCGACAATTTTCGCTGCGTCCGCTGCGGCAGGGGAAAGGAGGACGGTGTCAAACTGCACGTCGATCACATTGTTCCTGTCTCGCGCGGTGGCAAATCGGTAATGGACAACCTGCAAACGCTATGCGAGGACTGTAACTACGGCAAGGGCAACAAATATAAAGAGTAATGTCATGCCAGCTACGATTAGAAATTATCTATCTTGGAGACGTATGGCATACAATGTCATCCTTAATGCCGCACGTTCAAATTTCGCCCGCTATTTCTCGCAAAACTTCTCTAGCCTTGGTCGTACTGTTTTTGGAAAAGATAGCTATATGAATTATTTCCAAGGGGCATTGACGCCAGACAAGATTGTCTACATAGACAAAAAACAGGGTCAAAAACTTGAGCGTCTGGCCGAACGCCAATTGTTCGGGAACTACTCAAGCCTTGACCCTAATTGCATTATACATCAGACTCAAGGCATTTACAAGCTAAACGAAATGGAGAGCATCGATAGGGCGAGATCATTAACCAACAAAATCCTTGAAACAAAGGACTCATGCGAATCGTTGGCTAATCAGCGTAATGTAGTAGAGCTAAATTCGCACGATGAGCGAATTTAGTGAATTAAGCAGCACTACAAGACCCGAAAAGAAGGGTTCTCTAAATGGCAAAACTAATCGTCGGTCAAAATGATCTAGCTACAGTAAATCCCGATCTCGCGGCAGAGTGGCATTCGACTATGAATGGTTCGCTTTTGCCGTCGCAAATAACTTACGGTTCAAGCAAAAGGGTTTGGTGGCTGGGGAAGTGCGGTCATGAGTGGGAAGCGGTAATTTCAAGAAGATCAGGTCGTGGGGATGGATGTCCTCTTTGTAGAAAATCGCGCCCAAAAACTCACGAGGAGTTTTGCAAATCCATCAATAAGATAAACCCCTTTATTGAAATTACCGGAACGTATGTAAAATCTAACGTAAGGGTCTCTGTTCGATGCAAGAAGTGCGGTTTTGAATGGAGTACAAAACCAAATACGCTACAACAAGGTAGCGGTTGTCCAAGATGCGCTAAAACAGGAACATCGAGATCGGAACAATACCTTTGTGTTTTTATGGAACAAGTATTCGGAATCGAATCTGTTCTAAATCGCGACAAGACATCAATTGGCCTTGAGCTTGATGTTGTCTGCGGCAAGCATGCCTGGGAATACGGGTCGTGGTTCTGGCATAAACCAAAAAGAAAGCAAGCCATCGATCTCGAAAAGTATGAACGATGCAGGGAACGCGGAATCACACTACACATCATTTACGACAGCTGCGCCGGCGAGAGATCGAAAATTCCGTCCAGCATATGTTTTGACTATGACCTGTGGCAGGAAATAGATCATAAGTCGCTCAAACGAATCTGTATCAAGGGAGCCAAAGAAATCTCCCCTGATGTCGATCTATCCTCTATAGACTGGGAGTCGATAGAGATAGAAAGCGCGAGAAGGTGCAGGGCGCTTTCCCCGGAAGAATATTCCGCTGAAGTTGAATCTATCTATAACGGAAAAATCATCATAGATAGCGCGTCGTTTAAATCGATAGCTAATAGGGTTAAGGCCCATTGCACCTCATGCGGCAAAACATGGTCACCACTCGCCTATTCACTGGTCCAAGGGCACGGTTGCAGAAAATGTGCATATGACCTTGCCGTCACAAATAGGGTCGGAGTGACGGCAAAGAAAACCCACGATATGTTTATTGAAGAACTACGAAAGAAGAACCTCCTATACGCAAAGAGCCAATTTCATTTACTTGGTAGCTACACTGGCAGCAAAGAAAAAATACCCTGTCAATGCAATGTTTGCAATCATGAATGGCATACCTCTCCGCAGGCCCTTTTAGCCGGAAGGGGTTGCCCGAAATGCGGGTATAGGGCAGCCGGAAAATTGACATCGGAAAGAAAGCGTCTCGATTCACAGACATTCAAAAATCGCATTGCCGAAAAAAGCCCTTCGCTCGAGCTGCTTTCCGATTACAAATGTGCAAAAGAAAAGATCAAGACGCGGTGCCGCAAATGCGGATACACGTGGATGGCTTCCCCCATTTCCCTGAACGCAGGGAGTCTTTGCCCCGCCTGCGCGAATCATGTTGTATTCCGAGGTCATAATGATCTCGGCACGGTAAACCCGAATCTTTCAACTGAATGGCACCCGATAAAAAATGGGTCCTTGACTCCAGCAGACGTTGTTGCTGGAAGCACGAAACGGGTCTGGTGGCAATGCAGTAAAGGTCATGAATGGAAGGCACAGATCTGCGAAAGGCATAGGAGAAACCTTGGATGTCCACAATGCGCCATAGAGGCAAGGAGGATTCCTATTCAATGCATCGAGACAGGCGATATTTATGACAGTTACGCAAGCGCGGCGCACGCAGTCGGGTTGAAAGGCTGTGGCGGAATTGCAGTTGCCTGCCAAAATCAAAAACGTACCTCCGGTGGATACCATTGGAGGCTAAAAGAATAATAGTTGTCCACTGCATCGAAAGAATTCAATCTTATCGAAACCGTCGTAAAACCCCTTGTTTCAACTATGGGGAGGTTAAAAGCGATGCCACAAACGAATCGTGGATAAGGCTTTAGACCATTGGAGGTCGATAATGTCGTTTTAGCGGCCTTACTTGTTTGTCTGGTGATATCGTAGTATTATTGTTTATATAAAGAAAGAGAGGAGGAATCATGATGGATATCGATAATTCGTTTGAAAAAACTCTTAATCCTTGCCTTAAAGATGCGATTGCCGCCTATCTCGAAGGAGAAGAAAAAGCGAAAGCTAACATAGGGTATTTGGAATTCGACTGTGACTATTGCCTACTACAAAGTGAAATTAACAGCGCTGAGATTGAGCGTTCGATTACTGAGGAACAGGCATGGTATCTTCGTAAGAAGTATTTAGGAATCAAGAGAACGGATGGATTGTTTAGGTTGACGGAGATATCTGCCCAGCGCTCTCCGAAATTATCGCTTTCCGGCGTGACGTCGTAAGCGCCGACATAGAGGCTGCCGTTATCGAGATAACTGTCGCAGACGAGCTCGAGCTTATATTTCTCCCCAAAGTTTTCCACATCGAACGTGACTCCGCGCTTCATGAAATCGGGATCGTTCCAGACGATCTCTCCGTTAGAGTCGATAAGCTCAGGATACTGTTCGCGCACGTTCATGATTTCCTGTTCATCCAGGTAATCCGGACCTGCCTGTGTCATGTAGCACTCGGCGTAATCATCGGCGACAGACGACATCGCCATGCGGTCGATCCAGCCGAACTCATCCTTATGTTCAATGATCTCCTTGGTCGACACACCGTTCTGCAAGGCCATGAAGGTCGAGCGTTCCCGGTCAGAAGGAAGGGTATCGCACCAACGTTCTTCTGAAACGTAGCCTGGGGAATCCAGGTGGTATACGTTGCCGAATGGTACGGCATAATCGCGGACATGACCCTCGAGGATATCTTCCTTCTCCGCATACCAGCTTTCGAGTTCATCTGCAGTCTTGATGTCTTTGTATTCCATAATCGGCTACTCCCTTTCCATATTCTTGCCATCGGGGATTTCCGTGTTTGGGCTGTCGAGATGAGCGGCGCTTATGGCACATGCATCGCGCTTGGCTTCTAGACCGCTCTTTGCAGGTTCCTGTTTCTCATCGCGAGTCGGCGTGACGCTGACGGAACCACAGAAAGGGTCGCTGAAGGCACTGACATCTTGGGGGCTGTGGTACATTCCGCGCAGACCCTCCTTGGTCTCAGGGCCACTGTAGTCATCCATGGCGATCCAGATACGGTTCATCGGGATTTCAAATGGTTTATCGAGGTCGACCATCATATAACCCGCGCCGTAGACGGGATCGTGGATACCGATATACGGTTCGTATGTTCCCGGGGAGACGATAAAAGCATGGCCGGTATCGACTGTGTGTCCGCTCATATAGCGTGAGTCCATGCATGCCACGGCATCGAGGAAGACGGAAGAGGGGACTTTAGCCATAAGGGAAATAGTCGTCTCGTTTACCGCCAATGCCTCGAAAAGCTCGTCCCGCATGGTGCGTTCGAATTTAGTGGTCGGATAGTTCACCAGTTTCTCGACGGCGGTGCCCTGCGATGCGCACAGCTCATCGATGATTGTCGTACCGATATCCGCCGGACGTTCGTAAGCCACGTACTTTGCCATAATCTAAATTGTTCTCTGCGTCCTCGATAACCTCGAGGTTTTCTTCGCGCCAGTCGCATACGCTCTGGATCAGCCTGTATCCGTCCATGCTGTCGACCTTCTCAGTCAGAATGAGCGTCATATCGAACTGCATGGCATCGATCATCTGGTCGCATTGGAATCCATACTGGATATTGAATCTCTCGGAGACATCCGCGTTCAGCGCATTGGAATCCAACTCATACTCTCCGGGCACGAGGACCCCGCTGGCAAGGCCGGCAGATTCGATATATTCGGCAAATTTATTGAAGATTTCCGCGCACTGGGAGGAAAGGGCATCCAGATAGGCCCAGGATGTAGACAGCTCGTTGTCGAGTGCCATAGAGAGTGCCGACTTGAGGTCGGCCGGCATTACCTGTCCGTTCTTGATTTTCTCCTCGTCGATATATCCGCTCGCCCAGTCGAGGTCGCGGTCACCGAGGAATCCGGCTACGATATGCTTGCAGTAATCCTCGTCCTCGTATGTCATATACGGATCGAGGAGGAGTGGCTTGCGCTCCATGATATTCTTCTTATCGTTTTTCGGATCGATTGTCGACCAGTCAAGCGCCTCGCTTAGCATATCGGCAGCTTTCTCTTCGCCGAACAGATCGATGACGTCGTTGTAGGTTCTGATTTTCGTCTTGATTTCACTCATATCGGTTCTCCTTTACCGGGCGATTTCATCCTGTCCGCAAACGGGCGCATTGCCGCCGATGTGCGCAAGCGACTCGATACAGGACGCCTTTTTGGCAGCGAGGCCGGCTTGGTCGGGAAGGACGCTCTTGCGGCGCTCGGCGATATCGATGTCGGCGTTTGCACGGATGGTTTCAGATGCCTTGTCGTAAGTGGAATCTTTCGGCAGGGCATCGATTGCAATGGCGAGGGCGATCAGGTAATTCGTGTCATGTTCATTGACCACCTCTCGGAATACCTGGTAAGGCAGTGATGCTGCCGTTCCGGGCATACTCTCGGCAAGTACATATCCGTCGGAGGTATCTTCAAATTCGGGATGCATGGTGGAAGAGGAGATGCCCCATCCGCCGAGAACATCGCGTTCCCAGACCTCCGCGATGATATTCCATCCGCGGTCGTTGGCTGGATCGTCGATAGCGCGGCAGTAGAGGAATTTCGGCTGCATGTTCGGTTCTTTGACGATCCATGCGTAGGCATGGTGCACGATATCGTTGGCTGCGGCAGGGCAGAAGTAGTTCTGGAAGCGATCAGGGGTCTTCTTCGTTCCGGTTTGCATGTTACCCTCCGTTCCGGCGGCGTGTTTTGTAAGATTCTACCACTTTGGCTGCGTTTCGCCTATATATCGATGACGGATACGGCATGTCATCTGCAAAAGGTATCGTGTGGAAGGGCACGGGGGCTCACCGAAGCGGCGAGTCCCCGTGTTTGTGCCGTCTATCTGTCCCGTAATGGCGAATCAGGTGCGTCCTGGTCATGGTTCAGATTCCTTGCCGCATCCGTGGCCGCCGCATGGCGTTCCGTGAGTCCCCGCGGATTGTGGGTTTGCACGAGGTCGTCCTTATGCAGGCGGACATCGCATTCCTTGACATATTTGAGAAACGTCGGATGCGTGATGCCGAGCTTCGTCGCGGCGGATCTTGCCGAGATGTCTCCGTTCTTATACTCGCTGTAGAGACGGTCGAATCCCTTGGGAAGGGGTTTCAATCCCCTTCCTCGGGTATCCTGTGCATTCGTGATCTTGTTCACATGATAGGAGAATGCCTGTTGGCTCAAGCCGGCGATCTTGGCGGCCTGGGCTTGGCTTAAGTCCCAGTTCTGATATCTGCCGAAGGCCTCTCGAAACCGTAAATCATATCCGTCCAGGGGATCGCTAAGTGACTCTTTCAGTTCCGTCTCGATATCGGCAGGCATATCGATAAGCTCACCGGTTTCATCACGTGAGAGGGCGACGATATTGCCGAAAATGAGAGAGAAGGGCTTACCGTCGTTTGTTCCGACGATGAGGCTCTTTTCAGATAGGAAGCCCGAGTCATCCATGAAGGCATCGGGGTTGATGGCGCGGTTTGGCAGCAAACTGTCTGCACCGGCGGCATTTACATAGATATCCACATCGGCGAACGTGGCACCGAGTTCGTCATATTCGCCTTGGACTGCCTCACGGATGTCTCGATACGGCCTGTCCCTGTCGGCGAGAAAGGCCTGTGCCTCCCCACTGACAGGGAAGATCAGACCTTTGACTTTATTGGATTCCATCGTTTCACCGCCTTGTTTCTTTAAAACGATTCATACAGCTCTGGTTAGTGGCTGATCGGATACTCGTGGTCGATTGGACGCGAATTACCGATATCGTTGCCGCTGTCGTCGTGGTTGCCCTCGTCCTGGCTGAGTACTAATGAACTCTCCCTGGCTTCTGTAGCGACTTCGGCGAGAGACTTCGTAGATTTCTCATGCTTGTCGCCGGCGGCGTGCTCATTCTGAAGCTGATATCGATCCGGTTCGATGCCGTACTTAATATGAATATACTCTTTGTAACCGGTGGACGGGTCCGCAAAGGTCTCTTTCAGCTTGTCGATCGTCTCCTGAGGAAGGCTTGCGATTTCGCCTTCCTCGTCGACACCGAATGCGACGAAATCACCGCAGATTAGCGAATAAAGCTCCCCTTCCTTGACCGGATGACCAAACGTCAGCTGGTCGAGATATCCGACTTCCTCCATATGCTTCGTCGCATAGATGGCGCGATTGGGCTTGCTGCCGTTGATTAAACCTTCTTCATTGACCCACAGGTCAACCCCATTACCAAGGATGCTCAATACATCAACGTTGCCGTTGACGAGGTCCTGCAGTTCGGCCAGCGAGTTATTCTTATCGATCCAAACCTCGAACGGCTTCGATCCGACGGGGATTAAAAGGCCGTGGGCTTGCATTTCGTTCATACGGGGTACCTCCTTGCGTCTTGATGCTTGGTAAGATTCTACCATTCGATACCGGAAAAGGGCACCTCGGTCGGGTGCCCTGTTTTTTCTTTCAAATTCGCAAGCGCTTGCGAATTTCATCTAGTTCACGGTCACCGTTTCATCCCAGGCTTCCTTGACCACTTTCGCATCGTAGTGGTACCACGGATGGCCGGTTGACTTCTTGTGGCCTTCGATATCATCAGTGATATCCGCCCCACATGTGTCGCAGATCGCGATCCTAATCGTCTCGGCAGGATGATGGATAGTCATCGTTTTTGTCGGGCTGGACGTTGTCGGAGCGGAAGCTGATGGCCCGGACGAGGTATTTCCCCCTGTCGTACCGGGAGTTGCGCTTTGGTTGCCGCGCTGTCCAGCATCTTGAACGCTCTCTTGTGACTGGCTGGGGGCAGTAGCGGATTGCTGGTCTTCCTTGGTGCTGCCTGCGTCTTTGCCGGGGTCAGCCTTTTCTTCCGAATTGTCGCCATGCTTCGGGAGAAATACAAACACGGGCACCTTTTCTCCATCGCCCTTCACGGTGAAAGAGGAGCTTTTGGACGGCTTGTCATATCCATCGGGAACGGTGGTCACGGTCAGCTTGTATTTCCCCTTAGGAAGCGTGCAGACTTTGACTGTGTCGTTGAGTGCTACGGGCACATCGTTCAGGAAGGGTTTGCCGTCCTTTCCGCTCTCGGAGATTGAGATAGTCGCTTCGGCGGCTTGATCTGCGTCGTCCGCCGTGATTATCACGGTTACAGAACTCTTCGAATCTTTTTTGGTCTTCTTTTTCGGGGCGATCTGTTCCCGTTTTGGGGTCTCCCCTGTTTTGTTGTGCGAAAGAACAGAATATACGGTAAAGCCACCGCAAAGAAGGATGATGGCAATGCCGATTGCAGCTGCTACGATAATGAACTTCTTTCGCCGGTCGACATTGATGTCGATATAGTCGATTTCCTCCTGTTCCGTGCCGTTCTCCGTTTGCTGGATATCTCCCCACCAGGAGCCATCGTTTCTATCATTCATTTGAGTCGCGCCTCCTTTCTTAAAATACTGCGCCACAGGGAGAACCGTGCGGCGCAGAGAACCGTTATCTGGCTGTTCGCAATGCGGCTGGGCGTTTAGCCACCCAGGACGTCCTTGGCGATAGATCCGGACTTCAGCATGAGGAAACCGAGGCAGATGACCATGGCGATGAGCTTGAGGAAGGTAAAGGAACTTGAACCTACCCAACCGGTCCCTGCGCCGGCGATCGACTCGATCATCAGCGTGGTTGCGGCACCGCTTCCGCTAGCGAGATTGCTTGACTGGAAAATGCTTGCGACTAGGTACGGGAAGATGTATAGGCCGAATGCCATCACACCGCCGGATAGGCAGACGGCGACGAAGTTCTTAAAGAAGTTGATGCCGAACTGCTTGGTCTCCTCGAAACCCATGAGGGAAATTGGGATGGGAGAGAAGGCTGCATAGATATACAGCTGGATATAGCGGAGATAGACCATCACATAGGACAGCATGAGTACAAGTAGGCTAACTAAGCTGCCGATGATGGCAAACAGGAACACGCCGACAATATCGCCAATCGAAAACGTCACGTTTGCCAGATCAATCACATAGGACATGCTCTGTGGGCTACCGATTTGTTTGATGATGCCGTTGACGATTTCATACACTGCAGCGCAGATAGAGAAGGAGTTTGTGATCAGGAAATTGAAGATACTGAAATAGACGGCAAGGTACACGAGGTCTTTGAGCGCCGGAAGAGTTCCGGAGGCGTCCATTCTCTGGGAGATCTTGACGACCTGCAAGAGCATGACTAGGGACAGGATTGACTGCGCGACAGGCTGTACACCGACTGTACAGACATCCTTGACGGCGGTATATACTCCGGTGTCATCTCCGTTGCCGATGATGTTCTCAAAGGTGGTAGTGAGCATGCCCTGGAGATTGAACTGATTGAGGATTAGAGAAGTGATGTTGAGTAGAACCTTTACGATCGGTTTCAGAAAAAGGTTCGAAATGAACGTCAACGCCCAATTTGAAAGGTCATCGGTTACATTGAACAGGCCGGCGAATGCGACATTTGGCATGAATATACCGATGGACAGGCACAGGATGGCGAACGTTCCGAAAGTAATCACAAGTTTTGGATTGGCTTTCTTTTTGCAGGCAGTATCGCCAGTAGGCTTAATTCTTGTCTGCGAAAAGGCGGTAATTTGCGTTAAAGACATATTTCATCCCCCCTTAATTTGCAGAATCATTGGGAAGGCTGCAGGAGCCCATTCCAAGATTATAGGTAATTTTTAAACTGCCCATGGAAGAGCCCTCTTTCTTTGATAGTTTGAATTCAATCAACTCGGTGTTCTTATTGTAGTCGACCGTGCATTTGTTAGTGCATTCGGCAGTCGCGGCAAGCGGGTAAAGCGTCGAGCATTTGTCTGACACGAAGTCCTTAATGGTGTCGACGGCATCTCCCCCGAGAGCTTCTTCCATTGGCGTCAAATCCAGTGACTTTAAGGTCACTTGCGGATTGAACGCGCACGAACTGGTTGAGACCGGTATCGGAAAGGTTGATCGCGACGGTGATATCCGAAGAACTTTTCGGCTTGGTGACCATGAGCAAATGGCTCTTCCCGTTGATTTCGATCGAGCAGTTGTAGATTTCATTGCCCGTGCCGTCTTCGGTTTCCTGAGTCATGGACTGGATAACAAAGCTCTTGGGTTTTGAGTTGGATTTCGAACTCCCCGGGTCGATTACGGTGATCGTGTTGTCTCCGAAATCAATGGATTTCTCGCCGTTGGTCGCGATCCAGCTATTGGATTGCAGGAGAGCTACGAGTTGTTTCGTGTCATTCGTATAGTCGTCGATAGTTTCCTTGTCCTCTTTGGACAATTTGATGTCATCGGACTTCTTTTCCTTTTTTGTCTCTTCATGGGGAGAAGTCGTCCCAAACGTTCGAACCGCGAAGACACCGGCAGATGCGACAACGAAAAATATCGCCAGACCGATAAGGGCACGGACGAGACCCTTATGGTCCATGAGTGTCAGAATAAGTTCTTTCATAAATGCTTTCCTTTTCCTTTATCTTAATAGAAGTTGATATTGCCATCCGAATCGCTTGAACATGCGAAAGACTGATTCAGTTCGGTGACGTAGATTTGGAAAAATATAGAGCCGGTCTGTCCCTGGTTAAAGGAGTCAGACGGAATAACCGAAGATGAAGGATCGATTGAGCCATCGATGGACTTTAACTGATCGCTCCATTTTCCATAAAGGTTTTGGGCAGCCGCATCGCCTATATGTGCTGCAATTTCCTCGGTGTCGGTAATTTTAATCGAGTTTTCTGGCATGTTTTCGTTATAGGTATAGCTACTCGTTGAACCGGTAGTGGAATCATTTACTCCTTCGACTTGTTCGGTTAACGGGAACACGGTCCAATCGTCGGTTTCCTTCTGCGCACCGAAATAGATTTCTGAATTTTTCAGATGGAGATAGACCAGCTTCCCCTGCGGTGCGTCGACTGGTTTCTTACAGATCTCGATCATCGTTCGCTGTCCGTCAGGCATGTCATAATTGTTCTCCGAGGTAAAGTCTGCGACAGCGCTGTAAAGCTTCTTCTTGTCACCGGAAGAAAGATTGGACAGTTTATCAACCCGCAGGAACACATGTCCTGCGCCGTCCTGATAGGAGGAGTCATTTTTGCTGTCCTTAAGCTCTTTCTCTGTTTTGGCGTTCGTGCTGTTCTTGTTTTTCTTCTTTTGCTGCTTGGTTTCCGTCTGCTGGGCGGGTGTCGCAAATTTAGTGAGTGCGGCAGATCCAACAGCTCCAGCAATTGCAAGGGCAATGATTACGGCAATGCAGACGATAAACTTTTTCTTCGAGGTCATTGTGGTTACAGCTCCTTTCACGTTTGTTTAATACCAGTTATGGGATAACCAGAACGATTTGGCACCGACTGGACTGCCGTAACGGCCGCTGATGTATTTCAGCCCCCATTTGATTTGTGTCGTGGCATTTTCATGCCAATCAAATCCTGCAGTGATCATCTTGTCGGCAGGGAGCGCTTGCGGTATGCCATAGGCACCGGAAGAGGGGTTTTCCGCGTTATAGCGCCAACCTGATTCCTTCGTCCAAATCCATTCGAGGGCTTCCCACTGCGTTCCGTTGTTCCATTGCGGATATTCCTTAGCGATGACGCTCTTCGCAATTTCCTTTGCTTTCTCGGGAGACGCGTGAATTCCATCGAGATCTGAGCCAACTGGGGGGCGCATCACATGGGTCCACGGGAAGTTGTAATAGTCATTCGAGCAGACTTCAAGGCCGCTGGAGTCACCGGGGCGGCCGTCCTTGTCCTGATGTGCGCCGACATTTTTCCCATTGCCGATATATAGCTCTGTATGGTTCGCACGGTTAATCAAGATATCTCCACGTTGTAACCCCTGACCAGTGCTCAGATTGACCTTGCTCGTGACATCTGTGAATCCGATTGCGGCTAGGGCTTCCGGCATGGAATGTGTACTGAATGGCCCGGGAAGGTTATCTTTGCTGACATAGCCCGAATCGACTAGCGAATACCAGATGAAACTGGAACAATCCATGTCCGGATTATGATTTCGACAATGTGCCGGGCTTGGAAAATCGTAGCAATAGCCGATTGAATTATCGCCTGCATAAACAAGAGCTTTTGACACGTAGGTCTCGGCGCTACCGCCGGCGACAGCATCGTCATCCCCATCATCGCTTGCGACTCCGCCACCGATGATGGCGGCGATGAGAATCACGATGACCATGATAAGCATAATGATGGCCGCGACGGGTGCGCCGATAGCGCCAATTGCTCCAGAAATGGCTCCCGCGAGCGCCTTGAGGACCGCACCAATGGCCTGTACGGCCTCAGATGCGGCTGCCTGTGCGGCACGCGAAGCGGCCTGCTGGGCATTGACCAGCGCACTCATCTGGTGCTTCTTGACCTGCATTTCGGTTTTGATCGCAGCTGCGGATTTCTTTGCCCTATATCCCTTTTCCGCTAGGCCATCGATCGAGTTTTTCGGGTTGGCGAGATCTCCCTTACCGCCCTTTTTCCCGAAATTTTTTTTTGAGAGTTTCCAGACCTCTTTTCCGACATTTTTTGCCCGACGGGCATTGATCCTCGCGTTGTCGAGATCTTCGATTTCCGAACCTTCGGCGGCCTTATGGAAACCGCGCTCAAGAGCGTATTTCGCCGCGACTTTTCCTTTTCCGGCGGCATTTTTTCCTCCGGCAGACTTCACTGAGTTGCTGGCTTTTCCAGCCTTGCTTGCAAATACTGAGTTTGCAGTCGACTTCCTTTTGGCGGCGCCGCTTGTGACATCCGCCACGCCGCCCTTTGGGCGTATGGCTCCGCGATTGCCGGCGGCGTGTTTTTCAGCGGCGGAACTCACCATAGAGGATCGGGTTCTATCAGAGGAGCCGACCAAACCGGAATTGACGGCATCGGTCTTTTCGGTTTTAAGAAGTGATTCTTCACTGGCGTGTCGTTTGGAATCACCGGTCACGAAATTGTTGATACCCATGTTGGCAGCTCCTCCCTATCAAGTCTCTAGTTTGCGTTCTTGAATTTCTGCATGCGCTCCTTGTCGGCGACCTCGTTCGGGTTAGTTGAGAACAGATCGTAGAGAACGTTGCCGGACGGGAACTTGCCTCGGATCGGGACGCGTGCACCGCCGGCGATCAAAAGGCCATCGCCGGGCTCAATCGACTCGTCGATGAATTCCTCCTCTTGCTCTGAAAGGTTGAGCAGCCGTGACCATTCGGCACGGTCGAGCGGAGACTGTTTAAGCAGAAGTAGGAAGTCGGAATTTAGAACAAGATTTTGAGCAGCTTTGTTCTTCAACATTGCGACGGCGTTCTGACTGATACCTGTCAGCAAAAGTCCGAATTTTCGACCCTCATTCGAGAAGCGGGAGAAGTAGTTCAAGACGGTCGGATAGGCGAAGAGCGACTGCATCTCCTCGACATACAGCCATGTACGCACGCCGCGTTTCGCATTGAAGTACATGCGGTTGCGAACTGCCTCGCAGACGTTGATAAGCGCGAAGACGAGCATCGAGTCCGGCAGCTCTTTCAGGTTGAAGTCGATAATGCGAGAATTGAAATCGACATTCGACTGATGGTTGAAGAAGTTCTGAGTACCGGTCACGAAACGCTCATAGCGCAGCGCGATGGTGAGGGCTACCTCCTCGGGCTGTTCCTGCAGGATATTGTAGAAGTCTTCGAGTAGCGGTGGTTTGTCACCCTCGCTGCGGGCTTTCATGAATGCTTTCTGCACGCAGCGAGTGATAATCGACTGCTCGACCTCGTCCAGGTCGCGGCCAGCCTCGGCGGCCGACGCACCTGCCTGGGCGAGCATGGCGTCGATCTTGAATGCGAGCTGGGCGTCCGGCGACAGATGGTCGACGGATACCGTGTCGAACGGATTCAGATATGTTTTGGAATCGACCGAGAAGTTATAGGTCGATCCGCCGTAGCGGTTGCAGATGCCGGTATACTCGCCGGCACGGTCGATGATATAGATCTCATCGGTGGGATTCGAGAAGATCGTACTGGTCATTTCCGTCTTGACGGCCATGCCCTTACCGGATCCCGTCTTGCCGCAGACAAACCCCATCGGCGATGTCAGCAGCTTGCGGTTGCAGAAGATAAGGTTGGAGGAATGCTTGTTCTGGCCGTAGTAGTTACCGCCCTTGTCATCGAGCTCCATGGTCGCGAAAGGCATGAAGATGGCGACTTCCGCAGTCGTGGACATGCGGGAGATCTCGCAGTAGTTGTGACCGAGTGGCAGCACGGAATTGAGACCGTCGCGCTGGCGATAGTCATACATATCGACTTCGATTGAGTTCTGCCGGGCAGCTGAGATAATAGAGAGGATCTGGTTGTCGAGCTGCTTCTTCGTGGGGGCATAGGTGTAGATGAGGCCCGTGAACACATAGAGTCGCTGGTTCTTATTCTGAAGATTATCGAGGACGTCCTCGGTCTCCTCCTTGGAGTACTTCTCCCTGAGTTTCTTCTTGTTTTCCTTTTCGAGCCGCTTGGCCTCGCGTGCGCGTTCCTTTTTCTCCTTGCGGGTCAGCTTTTCCTTTTTAGGGTTGACTTGGAGTCCTGGCATTTCCTCCATAAAGGAACCGACTGCCTGCATATCGATATCGGTAGTGTCGGTGGAATCGAGCATAGGAGCAGGCTTTTCCTTCACGAAATGCACTACACTCGAGGGGTCGAATGTCGGTTCGTCGGGTCGGTTTGCGTATGCAGTGTTATCGTACTGATCTGGATAGGGCGAATCCATCGTCTGCTGATTGGCATAAGGGTTGGATTCGGGCTGATAAGGACGATTCTGCACAGAAGTCTGATCCGATACCGCATAGACTCGCTCTTGGGCATGCGGCGTCGCAGAGGCAGTTTCCTGCATAGGCGCCGTTGCCTGAGCAGACAGGGGCACCGGATATGTCGTATCAGCCTGCATGGTAGCTGCAGGCTGAGGTACAGGTGTTACGTTTTGCGAAGCCGTAGCATCAACGTAGTTCTGGCGGGCGACTGCAATCACATCAAGGGCCGTCTCGTTGCTAATCTGCCCGGTACCGGCTAGCTGCATGATTTCCGCAATATTGATTTCCTTGCCGGCCGCTGTAATGATATTGAACGCAGTGTCCATATCAAGCTGACCGTTCTGTACCATCTGGAGGACAGGCAGGAAATCGAATGTGTTATTTGACGACATGTCCTGCGCGGGGGCTGTAGGATTCGAGGCCATTTGTCCCGTCCAGGAATTTTCGATATTTCTTGTCATAGATGGGTTCTTTCCTTTTTTGATCTGCGGACTTCACGAATCCGCAGCGGATGAATGTTGGATGGTAGAAAAGACGGTTGTCGGAGAATTGCTGTTTCAACCAAAGCAACGCAAACCGCTCGAACGGCATCCCTTTCGGCTTCCAGAAGCCGCAGCACCAGCACGGAAGGCTGACTGCGTAGATAACCGAGGAATGTGTGCTCGGATTTATACCGAGCACGAAGTTCATATAGAGAGCGGTAATCACCGCCAGTCCGATACCGGCGGTGATTGAGATAAGCGTGCGTGCGGTCATCTTGCCGACAAGTTTCGGCTGATATTCGGCAACGTCTTTATGGATTGCAACTGAAAGCACGCGGACACCTCCGGTCTAGTGGCCGGAGACGGTGCCCCAGTCGATGGTGCTGAAGTAGCCGGCGGCGACCATGACGATGAGTCCGCCGACGATCATGGCGATGGCGCCGCTGAGCTGGCCGCCGCCACCTTGCATACCGTCCTTGACGGTCATACCGAGGTTGACGAGACCGAAGACGAGAAGGACGCCGCCGAGACCGGTGATACCATCCGTAAGAAGAGTAATAACGTCACTGAGCATAATTGTTTCCTCGCTTTCCGATTCCCAATATAAGAGGGAAATCAATTTATTGACTGTAGCCATAGATTACGGCGAAAGCCAGAACCATGAGGCCGGCGATTGTCATCGCAGCCCCCCTGATGACTTCATGGCTTCCGCCAGAGAGCCCTTTAAGATTGATGCCTGTGTATACCAGTCCAATCACGGTGAAGGACGAACCGAAGATCCCAAAAACAGGGGCGATTAGGCGGACGAGATCTTCCAAAACATTTCACTTTCCTTTCCAGACTTACGTCTTGTCTTTCCACGAGGGCTAAACCTCTCGCATTAGTTTACAACGTGAACATCCTGTTTATGGTCAGGAGAGCTACTTTTCACCCTCAAGTTCATCATCCAGGGAGTGCTTCCTGTCGATCTCGTCAAGGTATTGAAGGATATCGAAAGGCTTGTCGTAAAGACACCTGTTCCTAAATTGCCACTTCTTATTTCGCCCCGGATCGAGATAGATATAGTTCGGATGCTTTTCAATCGGGTATTTTTGATCCTTGAGCGGGTTTGTTCCGGCGATCAGGAGGATCGCTTCGCGGCGGCTCATTTTTCCGATCTCGGCGGCGTCAATCAGGTCACGGCCTTGAATTTGAATGTTTTTCGAGCTTGAACCGGACTGCCCGCGCGTCTCACCGAAGGTTTTCTGGTTAATCGTCTGCTTACCGATCATTTCCGAGATTTCCTTGTTGGTGGAATTCGACTTGCCGCCAAGGAAGAGAGTGGTGTCGCAACAGTCGATAATCGTCTTGGATTTCTTATCGTAGCGACTTTCAAGCTGGGCGACTGACTGCAGGATGATTGAGATGCCGATGTTTCGGGAACGGGTGACGGCAATGGTCTGCTCGATATCGGGGATCGTGCCGATATTTGCAAATTCGTCGAAGATGAAGTTGACCATGGTCGGCAGCTTGCCGTTGTATTTCTCGAGTGCCCGGCGGCAGAGGATATCAATTGACTGCCACATCATGATTGCATGCAGGAACGAGAATGACTTGTCGGTATCGGACATGATGGCGAAGACTGCGGTACGCTGTCCGGGATCGCCCATTTCGTCCAAGTCCATTTCGTCATATCTGAGCAGTTCGCTTACCTGCTCGATGCGCATCGGCTGCATGCGGACGTTGCAGGAAATGATAATCGATTTCAGAGTCTTTCCAGAGACGAAAAGTCAAGGACTTTTTCATCAAATTCAAAAAGAAGTTACATTTTGCGTACTTCCTCACGAAGCAGACGCTTGATTTTGTCCTCCATCGTCTCTTTTGCGGTCTGGCTGAAATGCACACGGACGATATAGGTGGTCTTTCCGATCTGCTTTCTGACAGTCGGGCAAGGGGCGGTGTTGGTTGCGGTATTGTTCATTCAAAATCCTCCTGTAAATGAAAAATGC
>OLOT01000693.1_pt1 | contig 23627 bp, 27 predicted proteins | sample 1671991 | NCBI WGS metagenome assembly OLOT01 (sample SAMEA3136634, study PRJEB25190) | human gut metagenome | biome: human gut; feature: human-associated habitat; material: faeces | place: Austria | collected 2013
TCTGGTACATCATATTTCCGGATACTGTTGATTACGATGTGGACATGGATGTTGCCGCTTTCGTTGTGCCCATCTGTATGTGTACAGATTAAAGCCTGATGACCGGGAAAGTTTTTCTTTGCAAAAGTCAATCCAAGCTGCTGTGCCCGTTCACCGGTCAATCCATATTCATCCCGGTCTTTCGGGTCAAAACTGATAATGTAGTGATGAGACTTGATTTCGTTGAAGTTCTGATTTTTATGGTAATAGCTGTTCAGTTCCTGACATTCAGAAGCAAAAGTAAACGGATCACAGTTTAGTCCATCCAGATAATACTCATCCCGGAGAATCATGTGCCCATTTTCATCCAAGACAGGTTTTTGAGTATATTCGTTGTGTTGAAAAATAAGATACCGTTCCGATTCTCCATAGTCTGCATTTTTACTTGCAATATGTTTAATCACTGCCACGAAAATCACCTGCCATCTTCATCACTTCATATTTCATTTCATAAATATCTCGGATACATTTCTTTATTTCCCCACGCATTTCTGCCGATATGATTCCGCCTTGGTTAAAATATCGGGCAATCTGGTTGAGGTTGCTGCCAATCTTGCCAAATTCTCCGATCAGTTTTTTTATTTCCGGAACATCAGCAACAAGTTCATATTTGATTGTTACCTGCTGATTGTCCAGAGCATTTCGTATAAATTCAGCCATGCTCATGTTGACGGCACTGGCTCGCTCCTGTAAAAGTTCATACTCCGTATCGTTCATGCGAATATGGATGCTGTTACTGCGGACGGTCTGTTCGTCTTTTTTCGGTCTTGTCATATTCTTTTCCTTTCTGCTGTACGGTTCCGAATACAGGAAGAAACATTCACAGAAGTCTGTGATGACAAAGGATGAAAATTCATCCTGCTGTGACCATGTACATGGGAACCAATACGTCTGCTTTTGATAGTAGCCGAGGGTATGGGGAAACGGAATCCCCATCAAGTTGCAAGTGACCGATGAGCCTGTAAGGGTTATTGGGCTACGTTGCGAAACTTGCTCTAAGAGAGAAATCCCCTCACTAATAGTCAGTTTGAAGCTATGAAATGACGGTGAAAAATAAAAAAAGTTAAAAAAGTGCCGACCAAACACCCTCTGAAACTTGCAATTAGTAGAAGACAAAAAAATGGAGGTTGGAAAATGACGCAGAAAAGATTACCAACAGCGGCTCAATTAAAGGAAATGGCACAGATAGATATTCATACTGTAGAGAAAGAATCCCTTGTATCAGCAGAAGATGTGCAGATTCATACAGAACTTTCAGATAGGGAAAGACTGGAAGATTATATCCGGCAGATTAAAAATCCGTATTGTTATCTGTCAAATGGGGTGATAGTAAAGATTAGTTTTGCAGGCAGAGATACTTTGGAAGAATGTCTGAGCAGATGCATCATGTCAGAAAAAAATTATAAAAATAAAAAAGATGTGGCAAAGAACCAGAAGTTATGTTAATATGGATGTGGGTCAAAATTTAAAGAGTATTCAAAGAGCCATGAATTTTCTGGTTTACAGCTATAAGGCTAGTAGATTAGGAGGTTGATGGCTTTATGTATTTTAAAAGTCAAAATTCATATTTAGCTGCGGTATATCTGCGACTTTCCAGAGATGATGGAGATAAAGTGGAAAGTGACAGTATCCGCAATCAAAGAAGTCTGCTTCGTGACTTCGCAAATCAGCATAATGATATAACACTGGTCAAAGAGTATATTGACGATGGATATAGTGGTGCAAATTTTGAGCGTCCGGGTTTTCAGAAGATGCTTGAAGATGCAAAAGAACATAAGATTAACTGTATCATCGTAAAAGACCTTTCCAGACTGGGACGAAACTACATTGAAACAGGGCGATATTTGGAAAAAATATTCCCGGTGCTTGGTATTCGTTTTATAGCAGTGAACGATCATTACGACAGTGCTGATACGGAGAACGATGCAGATCAAATCATAGTTCCTTTTAAGAATCTTATAAATGATGCTTATTGCAGGGACATCTCAATTAAAATCCGAAGTCAGTTTGATGTGAAAAGAAAGCGGGGACAGTTTATCAGTAACTATGCCTGCTATGGGTATAAAAAAGATCCGGACAATAAAAACCATCTGGTCATAGACGAGTATGCCGCAGAGATTGTGCGGACAATTTTTAATATGAAGCTGGATGGATTCAGCGCACAGAATATTGCGGCTGATTTGTCAGACATGGGTGTGTTGATACCAACCGAATACAAGCGTTCATGTGGAATCAATTATAACAATGGTTTCAGAGCAGGAAAGAATCCGAAGTGGGATGCCGGAACAGTTCTCAGAATTTTGAAAAATGAACTTTATACCGGAACGATGGTGCAGGGAAAGACGAGAAAGATTAACTACAAAGTCAAAGCGTGTCAGATGATAGAACCGGAGAACTGGATTAGAGTAGAAGGGACACATGAGCCGATCATTTCCAGAGAAGTTTTTGAAACCGTACAAAGGCTGATGGCATTAGATACAAGAACATCACCAGAGGAAGAAAGCATTTATGTGTTTTCCGGTCTGCTCCGATGTGGAGACTGTGGGCAAAATATGGTACGCCGGAGTGTAAAGAAAAAAGGAAAACGCTACTTCTATTATCATTGTTCAACTTATAAACGTGGAGAAGGATGCAGCTCGCATAATATCAGTGATATTAAATTGAAGAAGATAGTTCTGGAAGCAGTCAGAAATCAGATTGCCTTGATTGTTCGAGCGGACAATATCCTTTCTCAGATTGAAGACATTCCTCAGCAGCAATTTGGAGTGAAGATGCTTGATACACAGATAAAAACGCTTTATAAAGAAATGCAGAAATATGAAGAACTAAAAAATAATCTTTATGAAGATATGACAGATGGAATCATTTCGAGGGAAGAATACCGGGATATTAAACAGACGTTTTCAAAAAAAATCGAGACGGCGAAAAACACAAGGCATGAGCTGGAAGAAAAGAGAAAAAGAATGCTGTCCAATGAAATGTGTACACAGCAATGGGTAGAAGAATTTAAGAAGTATCATAATATCGAATCTCTGAATCGGAAAGTAATAGCAATATTGATTGACAGAATTATTGTGTATGGCACTGATAGGATAGAAATTCATTTTAACTATGAAGATGAAATCGCAGAATTTGTAGAGTGTGCAGCAATGCATGAGAATGAAACGGAAAGAAAGGCTGGGAGCTTATGAGATGTGCGAGTTATACGAGGATGGTTTCCTGTATGGAGAAGGGAGAAATTCCGAATGATATTATTAGTCAGCAGAACGAGAGAATACAGGAATATATAAAACAGAGAAAATGGAAGCTGGTAAAAAAATATTCTGACAGGAAAAAAGAAGAATTTGAAGAAACTGCATATCTTCAGATGAAGCAGGATGCTATGGGAAGACAGTTTGACTGCTTAGTGATAGATTCTATGTTTCGCTGTGGAAGAAATTCTAATGTAGCGGCAGAGCTTTTTAAAAGTATGTTTCTTCCGGCCGGATTACAGATTGCAGTGGTGGAAGACGATTTTTGTTCTTTGGATGTGACAGAACAGGAAGCTGTTGAGTATCTGGACAGGAAAGCAAAAGAGTATAAAGATAAATTGGTAACAGAGGACATGAGAAAGTTCAATGAAACCAAGAAATATTATAAATATGGTTTTCGATATAAGGATGGGAAGATGGAACTTGAAATAGATCCGGAACCTGCAGAAATAGTAAGAAGAATCTTTCGTTTGTCAAGTGAGGGACAGTCTTGCTCAGAAATAGCTAAAATCCTTACCGAAGAAAAAATAGAATCCTCTGGAAATTATGTTAACAAGTTGTGGGGAAGAAAAATTAAAGATGAACATGCTGCATGGAAACGGGATCAGATAAAAAGAATCTTATATAACCGTCAGTATATTGGTGAATGGGAACGGACGATAGATGGAAAGAAGCAAATGTTCTCCTGCCCAATGGTGGTGGATATGGAACTTTTTCAGAAAGCACAAAAATCACTTACTCACAGGAGCATCAATAAAAAAAATCTGGGTCTTGGGAAATTAAATCCGTTTTCCGGTAGAATTTTTGATAAAGAATCCGGCATACCGTTAAAATTATATCCACATCAGAGATTGAAGATAAGAGTATTTCGCCTGAGTTATCCAAAGCCGGCAGAAATATCTTATGAGAGAGGCAATATTCCTTTCGAGGAAGTGTATCAGGCTGTTTATGAAATTCTCGTAAATGAAAATCAGACTGCCAGAAAAATTGCAGGGATGATTGGAAGCCAGATATGGGAAGAAGAAAAGGTTAAAAAGATTCAGAAAGTAAAAGCATCTGCTCAAAAAGTTTTTCAGAAAATGCTTTCTGTAGAAGAAAAGAACCTGCCACTTTACAACCAGATGATAGCAGGAGAGATTTCAGAAGATGAATATGAGATGCAAAAAGAGATTAATGTGCAGGAATTTATGGAGTGCGATGAAAAACTGGAATTTTATCTGGAAGAAATCAAAAAGATAGAAAAGTGTTTCAGTAAAAATAATCCATGGATAGAAATGTTTTCTGAAATGGTGATTCCGGAAGAGATTACCAGACCAGACGTAAAGAGATGGATAGACCGGGTGGAATCTTTTCGATATGAAAAAATAGAAATACAGTTTAAAAATCGGGAATGGAAAGAAATGTTACCTGAAGAATGGTTTGAGGAGGCATAAGATGGCACGAAAGAGCAGAAGAAATAATAATATTATTGAAAAGAAGCAGGAGATGATGACACCGGAAATCATAACAGGACCACAGTTGGAGACAGGTGTCTATGCCAGACTTTCCGTAGAAAAAGACAATGAAGAAACGATACAGACACAGATAGAGATGCTTCATCAATATGTTGAAGAACATGGAGAATATCATCTGGTAGATACTTATGTAGATAATGGTTATACAGGAACAGATTTTGACAGACCAGGATTTATCAGAATGATGGAAGATGTGCGGACAGGAAAGATTCAGTGCATTATCGTAAAGGATTTGTCCCGCTTTGGAAGAAACTTTATAGAAACAGGCTATTATATAGAAACAATTTTTCCATGTTTGAATGTCAGGCTCATTTCTATTAATGATGAATTTGACAGTAGCAGGGAAGAAGATAGAAACAGCATCGTGATGCCAGTAAAAAATATGATTAATGAAATGTATGCAAAAGATGCTTCCAAGAAAAGAGTGTTGGCTTTTGAGATGCAAAGTAAAAGAGGGGATGCCACGATAGCAAGGAGCATATATGGATACACCGTTGATAAAAAGGAAAATCAGTTAAAAGTCAATCCAGAAACAGCTCCGATAGTGCGGGTAATTTTCAGATGGTATCAGATGGGACGAGGAACAGGAGCTATAGTAAAACGTTTAAAAATGCTTGATATTATGACACCTCATGCATATAAGGCAACCCATGAACTTGATATGGCTATACCAGATACAGATCGTTGGACAGGGGACAGAGTAAAAACAATTCTTGTGAATCAGGCATATATCGGTACAACTATTTATGGAAAAAGAAAAAGAGCAAAATACAGAAATATGCCGGAACATCACACAGACCCGAAAGACTGGGTTATCCATGAAAATACACATGAGTCGATCATTGCCAGGTCAGATTTTGATGAAGTTCAGAGAATATGGAATCGGGCAAGAGAAAAATATAAAGAATCTGTGGAGCGTGGATTGGCGAGACAGAGGGATATAGTAGATAGCTTTCCTCAGAAAGTCAAGTGCATGGAGTGTGGAATGACTATGACCTATATGCGTTATACCAACTTTGGCCAGTCCCATGGTATAAGAAAAGGTTTTTATTATTGTAAAGAATATGATGGAAAACCGGGATATTGCAGACAGAAAGTGCATGAAGATCTGTTAAAGATTACAGTTATGGATCAGATCCATAACATGATACAGGCAATGTGTGACCGGAAAGTGCTTCTTGAAAAAATGAAAGAAGGAAGTTATGACAAGGGTGAGTTGGTATCTTTGCGTGTGAGAATACAGAATATGCAATTTAAACTGATGAAAGCAGAGGAAACCAGTGCAACTTTATATGAAAATTTTGCAACAGGCTTGCTGGATGAACAGGAATACCAGATGTTACGGGAACATTATACGGAAGAAAAAGAAAAACTGGAAACTGGAATACGTGAAGCACAGACAAGGAAACGAGTTGTAGAAAAAAGTATAGAAGAATTTTTAGAAGTAGAAAAGAATTTGGAAAAATATCTGGATGAGCGTTCTTTTAATCAAAAGATGATAGATGAACTGGTAGAAAAGATTTATGTCAGTTCAAAAGGAATGATTGAAATACAAATGAAATGTTCAGATGTATTCCAGAAGATAACGGAAATATTGGAGTGATGATTTATGAAGCTGGCATTTTATTTAAGACTGTCACTGGCAGATGGTGATCTTGGTAAAAATAATAAGGATGAGAGCAATAGTATTGAAAACCAGAGATTGATTTTACAGAACTTTGTAGAATCTATGGATGAACTGGATGGGGATGTTACAGAATATGTCGATGATGGGCATACTGGAACGAACTTTAACCGTCCGGCATTTCAGGCAATGGTGGAAGATGCAAAACGTGGGAAGATAGAGGTTATTCTTGTAAAAGATTTATCCAGAATCGGAAGAGATTATATTGGTGTGGGAGATTATCTGGAACAGATATTCCCAATCTTAGGTGTACGTGTGATTGCAGTCAATTCCCAGTATGACAGTAATAACTATATTGGAAATACGATGGGTCTGGAGATGAGCATCAGTAACCTTATCAATACCTTATATAGCAGGGATTTGTCAAAAAAATTTAAAAGCTGCGTCCAGACAAAGTGGAAAAAAGGTATTTCTACTTATGGTCGTGTCCCATTTGGGTATAAAAAAGGAGAGGGACAGCAGTGGGAAATAGACCCGGAACCTGCAAAGATCATACGGCTGGTCTTTGAACTGGCTTTGCAGGATTATAGCACATTAATGATTGCAAATGAATTAAATGAAAGAGGTATTCCGACACCAGGAAAATTCCGAAAGCAGAGAAAAGAAAATATTGTCTGGAACAGAAAAGTAGCAGATGAAGAATGGCTGTGGGATGCAAGGATGGTTTGGATGACGTTGCGTAATTACACTTATACGGGTGCATTGGTGCAAGGAAAGACGAGCAATATCCGAGTAGGAAGCACTGAACGGCGAAGAACCAAAAAACATCAGCAATTTATTACAGAAAATCACCACAAGGGAATTGTGACACATGAAGAATTTGAAGATGCACAGAGCGTTATAGGAAAACAGAAAGAACGGGGGTTTGTCCAGGATTCTGGTTTCTCACTAAAAGGAAAAGTAACCTGTGGAAATTGCAAATTAAAAATGATGTATAACTATGGGGCAGTACCAGTTGTGTACTGTGCCCATACATCAGCAGCAGGAAAAATGTCTACCTGCGATAAGACTAGGCATAAGGTGAAAAAGATTGAGAGAATTGTATTAAATGCACTTCGCAGACAGCTAGAGATATTTAAACAGCTTGCAAAAAAACTTGAGGAAGAACAAAAAAATAAACAGACGGATCTGCCGGCAATACAAAAAGAAATGGAAAAACAACTGGAAACACTAAGAGAAGAACGGATACGCCAGTATGAAGCATATGCGGAAGGAATGACAGACCAAGAATGCTATCTGAAAGTAAAAAAAGAGCTAAATCAAAAAATAGATAAAATACAGGAAAAATATGAGAGGCTTCTGACGATCACAACAGAAGATGGAGAACTGATGAAAGAAATTCAGGTCGTAAAGCAGGAAGCGGAACAGGCAGAAGTATTTGATAAAATGACAAGACATATAGCAGAAACATTTATAGATGAAGTCATAATTTATGATGCTGAAAAAATAGAAATTAGGTTCCTGTTTGATGATTTGATTGCAGAAATGACAGAAAAAATCGAGAGAGAAGAAAAGGAGGATGTGGCAATATGACGGTAGGAAATTTTATAAAAAAGGGAATTATGCCATTGCTTCTGATAGGGATACTTACATGGCTTGGTCAGTACATATATATGGAAGATGGCTGCGTGGACTGGTTTCGTTTTATATTAGTGTATGGTATCCCTGTTGGAATCCCATATATGTTTATCATTATACCAACGAGATGGAGCTTATCTGGAACAGTAGGAATGGCAGCTTTTTGCGTGATAGTCGGGGCATTGTTTGGATTTGTGCTGGCAGCGGTGATTGCAGTACGGGCAGTCTGGTATGTAACAATGTTTCCAATAAGCTGTCTGGTACGATACAGAGAAGGGAGAAACGGAATATGAGTACAGGAAAGAACATTAAAAAAGTACGCAAATGGCGTGAGATGACACAGAGCGAACTTGGGAAAGCTCTTGGTATCGGAGAAGGAAGTGCAGGAACAAGAATTGCACAATATGAAACGGAAAAGAGGACACCCAAAGGAGAAATTCTTGGAAAGATAGCTGGAGTGCTGTGTGTTAATCCAAAATGTCTGGCTGCACCGAAAGGATATAGTGAAGATGATATGATATATCGTCTGCTCATACTGGAAGATTATTTCCCGGAAATGAAACTGGAACGAAACAGCAGGACAGGTGAGGTTGTGATTAATCTTCAGAACAAAAAAATCAATGAGTTCCTTTATCAGTGGGGAACAATCAGAGGAAAGAGAAAGCAGGGAATGATTTCAGAAGATGAATATATGCAGTGGAGATATTGTAGAAATCATGCGTAATAATATATGCAAGAGTCAGAATATGCCACAGAAAGATTTATCAGCTAAAACCGGAATTTGTTCCGATGCCAACAAAAAATACAATGTAAAGAGTATGAGAAAATAGAAACCGCAGGAATTTTCACCTGCGGTTTTTCTCTGCCCTGCTATATACAGAAATACCGCCATAGGAATATTGCTATACTATGACGGTATTACAAATCTTTTTCATCTTTAAAAGCGAACACATCATTGGGTGTACAGTTAAGAATATTGCACAGTTTTTCAACGGTAAGGATTGTGATGTTCTGATTTTTCCGGAGCTGATCGAGGGTGTGCTTGTCAATTCCTTTGTTAATCAGGGCATATTGGGAAATGTGGCGTTTTTTCATGGTTTCCCATAATGGACTATAATCAATCAAGGTATCCCCGCCTTTCTTTGCTTTTTGGCATAAAATACCATTAATTCCAATTATAATTGTCGAATAAAATAAAAAATATGGTGGACATCTTCACCATAAGAGATATAATTTGATCGAGGGACATGTAAAATAAAGGAAAATAAAGTCGAGTAATGTAAGAATTGATTGATGGGTGCATGTGGGAGGAGAGTTATATAAGTGAATATTGAAAAGTTTTACTACGATGAACAGACAGAAATGTATGAGCTGATGAAGAAGGAACAGGATGAGCATGAGCAGTCACTTTCGGTAGAGGAAAGGGAAAAAGAACATCAAAAATTATTCCAGGAAGCAAGAACAATTATGGAAAGAGCAGAGCGTAAAAAGAAAGAAGAATATCAGATCATCAATCCTGTAAAATATCAGAGATTTATATATCTGTCAGAACGGGCAGTACAGTTTTCAAAAATCTCAGGATGTAATATTAAGATTCAGACATTTCCAGACATGTCCGCACTTATTAAAATGCAGACGGGATATATCTGGTTGCTGAGTGATGGTGAATCAGCACTGGAAGATAAGGAAACAATGAAGAATCTGTTAAATGAAGCGGACTGGGTAGGTATTGGCAGCAAAAAACATGGAGAAAAAGATGTCGTTGAATTGGAGTTTTGGTTTGAATTGGCAGAAAAGTTAAAAAAATAAATGGATATGAAATGACTATTCCACATATATCGTTACTGTGATAAAATGTGAGAAAATATATATCAACATATGAAAAACGGAGGCGAGAGAGTTATGTTCGATACCATTCATCATATTGCAATCATTGGAAGCGATTATGAAAAATCAAAACATTTTTATGTGGATCTGCTTGGATTTAAGGTGATCAGAGAGAATTATCGAAAAGAACGTGATGATTATAAGATTGATCTGGCATGTGGGCAGCAGGAAATAGAACTTTTTATCATAAAAAATGCTCCAGCTCGTGTAAATTATCCGGAAGCATTGGGATTACGCCATCTGGCATTTAAAGTGGAGAGTATAGATGATACAGTAAAAGAATTGAATGGGAAAGGAATTGAAACTGAGCCAGTACGTCTGGATGATTATACCGGAAAGAAAATGACATTTTTCCATGATCCGGATGGACTTCCATTGGAAATTCATGAATAGAAAATAGAATAGGATAGAAAGAGACAGATGCAGGTAATGAAATACTCCCACATCTGTCTTTTTTGTGCAAAGATTTATTTATCGGAATGTCGCAGACAGCTTTTTATAAAGGCAGCAGCTTTTATCATTTGTTCTTTTTCTTCATCAGAGCAGTCAGAGGATAATTCAAACCAGGTCTGATCAGCAGAAGAAAGAGAAAGTGCAGGTTTACCGGAATCTGCAGATAAAGCAGGACTGTCAGTATGGATACTGCTATTGTCATCCAATAATCTGTTCTGGATTTCTGATAGGGCTTTTTCACGATATTGAGCATCCATGTCCTGGATACTTTCAACAGAAGCATGGTAATTGCTTAATATGTGATTGATGTATTCATTCTTAAAATGCAGAAAAAGAGCATCTTCAGATAGATCTGCCAAATCCTTTGAGGTTGCAATTTCTAAATCTGCCTGTCCCTCCATTTTAAACAGAATAGAAAACAGATCGGATACAGACTGAATTTCAAAATCCATAAAGAGATTCACACTGATACCTAACGCATCAGCAATTTTTGAAAGCTGTTCATATTTCGGATTACGTTCATTGGCTTCGTACTTGCGGAGTGTACTGAAACTGATTTCAGCATCCTGTGCAAGTTGTTCCTGTGTCATGTTACGAGCCAGACGAAAATATTTGATTATTTCTCCTGTATTCATAGGCAAAGTCCTCCAATAGCAAAAGTATATCACATTTTTAAATGAAAGTGCCACAAAAGTTTTGAAAAATATATTGACAGATACAAATGTGACATATATAATGAAAACAGATACAAAAGTAACACATAACTTACATAACAGACACAAAAGTACAAGTAAACTTATACATAACTGTCATAAGAAATATGAAAAAAGATGCAGAAAGTCAAACGGTTTGAAGTTAAGTAACAGTTAAGTATAAGATATCAGGAAAGGATGGAATAGGATATGGCAGAAATTATTATGGGAATTGATCATGGAAACGGAAATATGAAAGGGGTACATGTAAACTTTCCATGTGGTCTGGTAAGATATACTTCTGAACCAGGACGATTTATGAATGAGGATATTCTGGAATATAACGGTGTATATTATACGTTATCAGAAACAAGGATGCCATTTAAAGCAGATAAGACAGTGGATGAAGATTACTTTATATTGACCTTATTTTCACTTGCTCTGGAAGCAAAGGAAAGAGGAATCACTTTATCCGGCAAAGATATTGTGCTGGGAGTTGGATTGCCACCAGCAGACTTTGGACAGCAGGCTCCGGGATTCAAAAAATACTTTATGGAACATTCAAAACATGGAATTTCTTTCCGATTCAATGGAAAGCCGGTAAATTGTTACCTGAAAGATGTTTTGGTAAGTCCGCAGAATTTTGCGGCAGTTATGTGCTATAAAGCAAGCCTGTTCCGACAGTACCGGACGGTCAACTGCATTGATATTGGAGACGGAACCGTAGATTTACTGGTAATCCGAAAAGGACAGCCGGATTTGTCAGTTCGTGTCAGTGATAGATCTGGAATGGCAATTTTACGCTCAGAGATTTCTAATTCCATTCAGCAGAATTACGGTATCCATTTAGAATCCTCAGACGTAGAGCAGGTATTAATGCAGGAAGCAACGATTCTGGATGAAGAAGTGGTAAGGGAAATTCAGAAAATGGCAGGAGACTGGATGCAGAGAATTATCAATAAACTCCATGCGTATGTACCAGATTTCCGAACCAATCCGGCAGTATTTCTTGGTGGAGGCAGTTTGCTTCTGAAACAGCAGATTGAAAAATCTTCTGATTTTAAATATATAGAGTTTATCGAGGACATCCGGGCAAATGCGGTAGGATATGAGAAAATGACAGCATTACACATCCAGAAAAGACAGGGGGTGTAATGTGTGGGAGAGATACGGGTTGTATTGATATTTAATGAAGATAATGAACGACAGAAAGAAATCGGAAGGTATCTGAAATCACAGAAAAGGTGTAAAACAGCACTGATTACAGAACTGGTTTATGCGTGGCTGCATAAAGAAAATGCACCCGTTTCTTCCTATAATAATGCAAATGTCAGTGTGGAGGAATTGAAACAGCAGTTGTTGCAGGATACGGATTTTATACAGCAGATAAAAAAGAGTGTAGATGTTGAAGAAGATGCTGGGAAAGTGATAGAAGAAGAACAGAGCGATGGACTGGATATGGATGAAGGGATGCTGATGGCAGGGCTGTCGATGTTTGAAAATGGATTTTAGAAGATACCGCTGAACAAGGGAAAAGAATGTTCAGCGGTATTTTTTCTTTTTGGTCATAGAATAGTATGGTAAAATACTTTTAGAAAAAAAGAAATGGGGGGAATACGATGATAAGAGGTTTATTCTGTGGAGTTAGTGAGTATAGAGCAAATCAACAGTTACCATATTGCATAAATGATGCAAAGAAAATGAAAGAAGTATTTACGGAAAATCTTGTATGTTCAGATGATTCGATAGTAGTGTTAGCCAAAGATGGTCGTATTGAAAATTCAGAATACATTAGAGAATTAGTGAGATTTAGTGAAAACTGTATGGAAGAAGATATAGCAGTTGTCTATTATTCAGGACATGGAGGAATAGATGAGAGAGGAGATAATTATTTATATGCAACAAACACATTTGATGGAAATGATATGACCTGCGTTTATTTTGATGTTATTATTGAGCATTTGAAAAAATCAAAGGCGAAAAGTAAATTGGTAATCATAGATTGTTGCCATGCAGATAGCAATTATGGTTCAGAAAAGCAAAAATTTGATACAGATAAAGCTATTAAGGATATATACCAATCAGGAATAACAGCAGTATTTTCATGTAGAAAAGATCAAGAGTCTCACCCATACTATGATAATGAAATAAGTGCTTTCACACAGTTTTTTTGTGATGCAGTTAGCTATAAAAAGTCATATCAACCGGAAGGTTTATATCTGAGTGATTTAAAAATTACTTTAGATGCTTATGCCAGAGTATGGAATATAAAAAATGAATCTATGCAACAAGAACCTGTATTGCGCTCCAATATGATAGGAACTGTTGTGTTTCCATTGAAATATCCACCGAAAATAAGTGAAAGAAAAAAAAGAGGGTTCGTGTTTGATGATTTTGATGCGTTGGATTTTCAATGGCAGGTTAAAAAACCAAAAGAAATTGAACATTATCAGAAAGTATATAGAGCTGAAGTGGTGGCAAAGGTCGATATAGATGATGAAAATATAGCTGCTTTTTTGCAAAATGTAATAAATAAATTGAAAGCAATAAAGATACAACCTGAAACACAAAGACAGTGGATAACCCAGGAACAACCTGTAGATGTGGTTCAAATATGGATTGCTAAAGATTATCTTGATGTAAGCGATATTAAAAATTTTGCTTATCAGGCTTATTGGGAAAATGATGATATTTTGTATTGGTGCAAGCAATTAGGAACCTCAAGAGTTCAGATTGAAAATATGGCATATAGAAAAAATACAGATTATGAAAGACAACGAAAAGATAGAGAAAAATATGTTTTACCAGATGATGTAATTAAAGAATTTTGGAAAACAAATTTAAAGAAATTAATTGTTGAAACAGAATCTGTTATTTATGCGTATTCTAATTTTTATGTAAATAAAGAGCTATCTTATGAAGATTTGAGGAAAAAGGCGAGGGACGCATATTCTAAGTTGAATGATGTTTATAGAACTGTTGTTGAAGAGTGGTTTCCATTAACAGACAGTGATTTGAAAGATTATTCAAAACAAAGCTATGATTTAGCAATAGATATACAAGAACTTTTATTTCTTTTGAATTCAGATAAAGGAGAAGAGTGGGCAATAAGTAATTTCAAGTTGAAATTAATAAAATATTATAGATCTATGGAAGCATGGAAAGAAGCAACTGATAAACTGGAATAACAAGAGGAAGCTAGATAGGAGTATAACAAGAGTGCAGGGACATGAAAATCCCTGCATTTTTGCTACTTTCAGATATTTTTCATCAAGACCGCAACACCGCAAGACCGCAATGTTGCAAAATAAAACTGCCGGATTCATCTGTTCCGACAGTTATTTATTATGTGTATCATCATCTGTAAAAGTTAAAATGTCATTTGGGGTGCAAGATAAGATCCGGCACAGTTTTTCGATAGTAGATGCGGTAATATTCTGGTTGTTCCGGAGTTGTTGCATAGTTCGGTAGTCGATGCCATTGTTGACGAGATAATATTGAGATATATTCCGTTTTTCCATTGTTATCCATAATGGACTATAATCAATCACATTGTTCCCGCCCTTCTAAAATATTTCCTGATTGTCTAATTATAAGTAGGGAAAAATGCAAAAATATAGTGAATAAATTCACTAGATGCTATATAATTGAGAAGATAATAAAAAACAGTATTTATGGATTAAGAATAGTATAGAGCATTGTAGTCTGAAAATTTGGCTGGTTCTCGAAAGAGGAACCGCAGTTCCCCAAACGAGAACTATAAATTGATAGAATATACTAAAATACTGTAAAATCAAAAATTTTCATAGTGCATAGAAAGGTAAGATGCACATGATGGAATCATTAGGAAATAGATTAAAGCAATTAAGACAAAACAACCGCTTGCGGCAGGATCAGGTAGCAAGCTTGGTTGGAGTAAATAAAAATACAATGTGTTCCTATGAAAATGATGTCAGACAGCCTTCTTATGAAATTTTGGTCAGATTAGCTACAATTTATAGAGTGAGTACCGACTATCTGCTGGGGTGTGAGAGTAAAAGAACGGTTGACGTATCTGGTCTTACACCAAAAGAAATACAAACAATTACAGAACTGGTTGCAAATATGACGGAGAAAAATAAAAAGCTGGAAGGATTATAGATGGCTCAAAATGAAAAGGAACAAAATGATTATAGAATTACATATTACAATACAGTGTCATCAAAAGAAGTTGATTGGTTATGGTATCCGTATATTCCCTATGGAAAGATAACGATATTGCAAGGAGATCCAGGAGAAGGAAAATCCACAATGATGATGCAGCTTGCAGCACTTATTACAAATGGAGATGCTATGCCAGATGGAAGCGGGGACAGGATACCCGGAAATGTAATTTATCAGGCGGCAGAAGATGGGATTGAAGATACAATCAAGCCACGATTGGAAGCAGCAGGAGCAGATTGCAGTCGGATTGCATTTTTGGAACAGTCTGATGAAGAACCAATCTTATTAAATGATGTGAGACTGGCACAGGCGATTGAAGGTACAAAGGCAAAATTATTGGTTATTGATCCCCTTCAGGCATACTTGGGAATGGACGGGGAAATGCAACGTTCAAATTCGGTACGTTCCGTTCTGGGAAATCTTGTAAAAGTTGCAGAACGGACAGGATGTGCAGTTGTATTGATTGGACATATGAATAAAAGTAATCGTGCAAAAGGCATATACAGAGGACTTGGAAGTATAGACATAGCTGCAGTGGCAAGGAGCATCTTATTGGTAGGAAGGGACAGGAATATCCCATATTATCGTGTAATGCTTCAGATTAAAAATAATCTGGCACCAGAAGGAAAAGCCTATGTTTTTGAATTAAATCCGGATTATGGATTCCGATGGATAGGGCAGGATGAATATGAAGTAGAAGATATTCTGGTGCGTAAACCAAGAACGGACAGCAAATTGGACAAGGCAAAGGATTATCTTCGATTGCTATTGAATGGAACAGATATGGCATGTGCAGAGATATTTGATAAAATGCGGGCAAATGGAATTGGAAAGCGTACTGTGGAACAGGCAAAAAAAGATATGGGGATTATATCTTATAAATTGGGAGATAAATGGTATTGGCAGTTAAATGGGAGTGATGTAGGTGAACGGATATGAAAAAGAAATAAATAGCCGGGAAGAACAGAAAAATAGGATTCGTGAAAGATATAAAGGTGTTGATCGAAGCGAATTGGAATTTATTCCGGCAAAACCAAAAGAAAAGTTATTTGAAGATACAACGGAGAAACGGGTATGTGCGTATTGTCGTGTGTCTACAGATGATGTGAACCAGACATCTTCTTATGAACTGCAGAAAAATCATTATGAGGATATGATAAAGGAACATCAGGGATGGAAACTGGTTGGAATTTATGCAGACGAAGGAATTTCCGGAACCTCCTTACAGCACAGGGATGAGTTTAACCGAATGATAGAGGACTGCAAATCCGGGAAAATAGATCTGATCGTTACGAAAAGTGTTTCCAGATTTGCAAGAAATATCGTAGATTGTATTGCTAAGGTTCGTGAACTGGCAAATATGGTTCCGAGAGTAGGCGTATTCTTTGAAACGGAACATATTTATACTCTTGATAATACCAGTGAAATGATGCTGGCAGTTCTCTCGGCAGCCGCACAGGAAGAATCCCATACAAAAAGCGAGATTATGAATATATCCATAGAGCAGAGATTTTCCAGGGGAATTTTTCTTACACCCAAATTGCTTGGATATGATAAAGATGAGGATGGAAACCTTGTGATAAACGAAGAAGAAGCAGAAACAGTGAGATTGTGCTATTATTTGTTTCTTAATGGATTTCCGACCTCTGAAATAGCAGAAATTATGATGCAGCTAAAGCGAAAAACAAAGCGTGGTAATCTGAAATGGAGTAGTAGTACAGTTGTAAATTTACTGCGAAATGAAAGGTACTGTGGTGATGTGCTTTCGAGAAAGACATTTACACCAAATTATCTGGATCACAAAGCAAAAAAGAACCGGCACGACAGAAATCAGTACCGTCAGAATGATCACCATGAAGCGATTGTAGACAGAGAAGTCTATAATGCGGCACAAAAAATGCTGTCTGTAACCAGATATGCGAAAGAGGGATTCCCTTTTCCGAATTTGAAAGTAGTAGATTCAGGTGCTTTAAAGGGATTTGTCTCAGTTAATCGTTCCTGGACTGGATTTACTGGGGATGATTATCAACAGGCAAGCCAGAGCGTATATGAAGAAACTGAAAAGAACGCTGGAGGAGAGAATTTAGCGGAGAAAAATATAGAAAGTAAGTTTGATTTATCTGGGTATGAGATCGTCAGGGCACAGTTTTTTTCCACTAGATTAGATCCGGCGATGACTATATCCGATGGGCAGCTTACATTTAACACTGCCTGTCTAAAGAAATTTGAAGATGTGGAGTATGTGGAGATACTCTTTAATTCGATTGAGAAAATTATTGCTGTCAGACCTTGTGAAAAAGATAATGTCAATGCGGTGAGATGGGGAACGATAAGAAAAGGGAAATGGGCAGTACTTCCCAAGAGCTGCAGAGGATTTTCACAGCCATTGTATGAATTGATGGACTGGAATGGAGACTGCAAATACCGATTTAGAGGTCAGTATTCTAAATCTGCCGATGGACAGATTTTCCTTTTTAATCTGGAAGAGCCAGAGATAATCCAACGGGAAATGATAGAAAATCCTCTGATAGACGAAATATTGGAGACGAATGAGCAGGCAGAAAAAGAAGATACAGTAGTTGTAGAAAAAGAAAAGAAATCCAGAGCAAAGGAGTCTCGGACACTTTATCCGGAAACGTGGGCAGGACATTTCGGATGTGCTGCAGGGGATATAGTGTTATTAGAACGAGTTACTTATTATGGAGAATGGGATGTATTGCGCCCAGCTAAAGCTGTTGTGGGAATGGATATAATATCAGAAGATTTACTGAACAGGCTAAATGAACAGGCACAAGGGATGATAGATAGAATGAGGTGTGCAGTATGAGTGAAACAGTGTTAGAAAACAGAAACGAAAATACAGAAAATATAGATCAGAAAGCACTGGAACTTGCACAGGATTTCAGCTACGATGGGTTTCAGGTAGTCAGAAGGGAACTTTTTGCTCATTTGCGAGAACCGGCAGTTGTAATCCGGAGAGACAGTGTAACATTTAATACAGCCTGCATCGCTGGTTTAGAGGATGCAGTTTACATACAGATATTAGTGAATCCAGAAGATAAACGTATGGTAGTGCGTAAATGCGAAGAGAATGATAAAGATGCTCTGCGGTGGTGTATTGCAAAGCCTGATAAGAGAAAAAGCAGGAAAATGTCCAATAAGATTTTTTCAGCAATGCTGTATGATATGATGGGATGGAGCATGGACTGCCGTTACAAAATACTTGGACACAAAATAACCCATGAAGGTGAAACTATTTACGTTTTTGACTTGTTAGAAACAGAAATATTTATGGATACAAAACGTAAAAAGAGAGTAGCAGAAGGAACTATATTGCCAGAGACAGTAAATCAGGAGGAGCAAGCACTGTCAGATAAAGAAAAAGCTGCGATTGCAGACGAAGAAAAGGCAATAAAAAAGAGAAACAGAATACCATTCTATCCAAGTGATTGGAAAGATTCCTTTGGCTTACCGGTAGAAGAACATAAGAAGGCGTTAGAAATAAATATGTGTGAGGGGTACGTCGAACTGACTTCATGCAGATAATAGGGAAAGTGCGCTCAATTTGGAAGGAGGAGTGCAAATGTCGCAAAAGACAATAAACATTACAGGGGTATCTCTGTGCAAAAAAGCAGGAAGAATACGGATATTTCATTCTACAATAAAAAGACTGGGTGAACCGAAGTATATTCGTTTCCTTTTTAACCCAGAGAAACAGCTTTTAGCGGTACAGGCATCTGATCGGAAAGATTCAGAGTGCTTTTATGTGCCAAAATGTAGTGAGAATGACTGGAATTTTGTAATCAACAGTATTCCTATGCTACGTATTATCTGGAAAGTATGTAAATGGGATGAAGGAAAAAGCTATCGAATATCAGGAACCTATCATGCAGAGTGTAATCTGGTGGTATTTGATCTGAAACAGGCAGTTACTTTGATGATGAATGAAACAGAATAAGAGAAAATAGCAGATATTATTGAGCTTCTGAGCAATCAGAGGTTCTTTTTTTATGTCATTTTACAGGGTAATTGAATAGTTCTGTGCTTAGTGAGTAATTTTGAAAAAAAGTTGTTCCTTACTTGACATACTTAGGCACCAGACCACCGACACTCGATGAGTGGGAAAAGTATGAACCACACCATAGAGCCAGAATGTCTTTTAGACCCGGACTGACCGGGCTATGGCAGGTGAGTGGCAGGAGCAATATCACGGACTTTGAGGAAGTGGTGAAGCTGGATACCCAGTATATTAGGGAGACAAATGCAATGAGTACAATAAATTTGGATAATAAAACTATTTTAGTCACAGGCGCAGCGGGCTTTATAGGTTCCAACCTTGTGAAGCGAATCTATCAGGAAGCACCTTCCGCTACGGTCATCGGCATCGACAATATGAATGCCTACTATGATGTGGCACTGAAAGAATTCCGCCTGAACGAGCTGGCCAAGTATCCCACATTCACTTTTGTAAAAGGCAACATCGCTGATAAGGCACTGATCACCGAGCTGTTCGAGAAGTACAAGCCGTCTGTGGTCGTCAACCTTGCAGCACAGGCTGGTGTGCGCTACTCCATCACCAACCCGGATGCTTATGTGGAATCTAACTTGGTCGGCTTCTTTAATATCCTTGAAGCCTGCCGTCATTGTGAGAGTCTGGAGCATTTGGTTTATGCTTCTTCCTCCTCCGTCTACGGTTCTAATAAAAAGGTTCCGTACAGCACGGATGACAAGGTTGACAATCCGGTTTCCCTTTATGCAGCAACCAAGAAATCTAATGAGTTGATGGCACACGCATACTCCAAGCTCTACAACATTCCTTCCACTGGCCTGAGATTCTTTACGGTGTATGGTCCTGCAGGTCGCCCGGACATGGCTTACTTCGGATTCACCAACAAGCTGGTGAAGGGCGAAACCATCAAAATCTTCAACTATGGCAACTGCAAGCGTGATTTTACTTATGTGGATGACATCGTTGAGGGCGTTGTTCGTGTGATGAAGAAAGCACCAGACAAGAAGAATGGTGAAGATGGTCTTGACACCTGATTTTCTGGATGTTCTGGAGGACGGTTTCAAAAAGTTCTTCGAGAAAGAAGTCTCGGGCAATCCTCTGAAAGCAGAATATCTGATTCCCATCTTTATCGGTGAACTGCTGGAGCAGGGAAAGATGTCTGTGAAGGTTCTGAAAACTAATGATACATGGTATGGCATGACTTATCACGAGGATGTCGCAGCTGTAAAGGACAGCTTCAAGAAGATGCTGGAGAACGGGGGGACAAGGCTGACTTGTTCAGTGATCTGTAAATGATGATGAAAGAAACGATTGATTTACTAGGGAAAATTCTCACAAACATTCTGAATGCTCTCTATGAGCCATTTGGATTTTCACTCCTGCTTTCCTTCCTAGCCATGTTTTTCTATCTTTATGCTTATGAACCTACCGAAGCCGGCAAAGGCTGGAAGAATGCCATGGTGACATGGTATCAGAAGTTCAAGGAGAGTGTGTTCTTCCGGAAGTTGTTTTTCTTAGCTTTTGTGACCTCACTTATTCTGTTCCGAACCCTGTTAAACCGTCAGCTGTGGATGAATCCTTTGTCCGATGTCATGGGCGGCTGGGGAATCTGGGAGACAGTGAATGGCGAACAGAAGCTGACAACAGAGTGCATTGAAAACGTGATTATGATGGTGCCATTTTCAGCAGTAGTGATATGGACATTCGAAGAAAAGATAGGAAACGGCTGGAAGAAGATCCTGTGGCATAGCGGGAAACTAGCGTTTATATTTTCGATAAGTATTGAAATGCTGCAGCTATTGCTTCGATTAGGTACGTTCCAGCTGTCAGACATCTTCTATAACACAGTTGGAGGAGTAGTCGGTGGTTTAGTGTTCTATGCGGCGATGAAGGCAAGAAAGCGTATGTAACTGACATTGGTGCCAGACCGTGCGTCCAGCTAAAAATCGGAGTGCCAGACCCCTGGTACTAAACTCACACGGTAGCTGCTCAAAATTTGCACACCGCTACGTGGTGAGCAGCAGGCAACACAGCGGAAGCTGTGGCGAAGATGCGATTATTAGAATTGAAGATAAAAAATTGTTGCTAAGAGTAATATTAACAAAAAAAGAAAATGTATGCGACTTTTTGCTAAGCAATCTTTTCTCGGAGGAGGACAGGCGAGATGAGTAGAGTAATTATAATATATTCTGTAATAATTTTTGCAGGGGTAATACTTTTTTTTGTAGGGAGTAGATATGCTTTTCAGAAAGCCTGTAAGCGGAGGGCTTCACATCCGGCAAATTTAGAAACGGCAGATGATGAACAGAATAGTTTGTCTACAAAAAATGAAAAAATAATAATTACGGCATCAGATGGAGTGAAATTAGTAGGCTATTTTTATGAAAGAAAGAAAAATGCACCGATTGTGATTTTCTTTAACGGGCTTTGGAGCACTGGATTTGTAAATGGAAAACCAATTTACAGGATTACTGAGAAACATAATTGGAATTTGCTTTTAGCTACTTTAAGAGCACATGGTGAGAGTGGGGGAAATGTTTCAACGCTCGGTGTTTTAGAAAAATATGATTGTCGTGATTGGGTGAACTGGGTGGTTTCTGAATATGGCGAGCAGACGCCAATATTTCTCATGGGAATTTCCATGGGAGGAGCGGTAGCACTTATGAGTAGCGATTTAGGATTACCTGAATCAGTTTGTGGAATTATTGATGACGCTGGTTTTACATCTCCGCTAGAGATGATAAAAGCAAATAGTAAAGAAAAAATTCATCATAAAATATTGTCAGATTTATTTACGCAGTTTGTAAATGTAGGAACAAAAATCTGGGGCGGATTTGACTTGAAAGAAGCAAACGCATGTGTTGCAGTGTCTAAGACAAGTGTGCCAGTTCTAATTATTCATGGAGACAAGGATAAGCAAGCACCGGTATCTATGGCGTATAAAATTTACGATAGTTGCAAAAGTGAAAGAGAGTTGTATATAGTTTCAGGGTCAGAACATAAAGATTGCTATAGATCGAATCCTGAGAAATACGAAAGTATTGTTTCCGAATTCCTTAAAAAACATATTCCGACTAATTGATGAAAGATCCTTTTACAATTTCTTACGATTTAAGGAAGTGTAGACATTGGTGGATAGTTGCCAATTAATACCAGTGGAGCAATATCAGTATAAGGTAAGATGTTTTGAAAAATAAACTAATAATATTTTTTCTTGCGTTTTTTACATTCATTTCAATTATAGCTATTTGGCCTGATAGTGGTAAGGATCACGATGCCGGCCTTACTTCGGCAAAGTAAAGCCGTGTGAATTCACACACGGTAGCTGCTCAAAACTTCACACACCGCTACGAGGTGAGCAGCAGGCAACGCTCCATTCTGGTCGGTTGAGATGTGAAGAACGAAATCTGTGGTAAAAGAACATTGTTAGTAAAAGGGTAAGCGCTTAAATCTTGGGTAGCTTTACTGTCTACGTTTTTAAACTCATAATGATAGTAAATAGATTTTTACTACACTCCGCTTGATAGGAGATAGAAATTACTACATTTGGAGGTTTCATTATGAGTAAGAAACGTGCCCCAGTGCGTTCACTGGATGAATGGATGGAACTGGTGACTGAATGCAGGCAGAGTGGTCTGACAGACGCAGCATGGTGCAATGAACACGGGATTTCTCCCAGCTGTTTTTACAATGCAGTTACCCGTCTTCGGAAAAAAGCCTGCCAGATACCGGACCCAGTTGGAAAAGCCAGCACTCTTGACCTTACATCCCATAAACAGGATGTGGTCCAGATTGCCATAGAGCCGGAGCATTCTCCGGCAGAACTGCTTCCGCATACGGGAAACAGTTCCATGTACCTTGACAATTCACATACGATTGAAATCGAAGCAAAAGGGCTGCTGATACGCATCAGTAATGATGTACAGCCTGTTCTTTTGAAACTTCTGATGGATGCACTGAAGGAGCCGTTATGTTAGCAGATATCTCCAGTGTTGATGCGATCTATATCGTCTGCGGAAGGACAGATATGCGCACAACATTTTGGGGTCAGGCACTATTAAATGTTTATAAAATAATAAATTTGGATATACGGACTATTGAATTGTGTATTAAGTGTGTTAACATAAAAAACAGCTTGAGGTTAAGGAACGTTTAATAACGGCTAAAAGTTGTGAATTATTAAACTATTAATATTGCTGACTTGAAAAAGTAAATTCCACCAGCCGCATCTTAAAAATGTGAAAAGTTTACATCCAGTCTGCCAGCAGATTTCGATTAGTTTTATTAATGGTTAAAGCGTATCAGCTTAGGCGTCAG
>OLOT01000710.1_pt1 | contig 23156 bp, 36 predicted proteins | sample 1671991 | NCBI WGS metagenome assembly OLOT01 (sample SAMEA3136634, study PRJEB25190) | human gut metagenome | biome: human gut; feature: human-associated habitat; material: faeces | place: Austria | collected 2013
GTCTCCCTGCTCCACCACGACACCGCCGTCCATAAAGATGACCTGATCGGCCACATCCCGGGCGAAGGCCATCTCGTGGGTCACGATGATCATGGTGGTATTCTGATCTGCCAGACGTCGGATGACCCGCAGCACCTCGCCGGTCAGCTCGGGGTCCAGCGCGGAGGTGGGCTCGTCGAAATAGATGATCTCCGGGTTCGCTGCAAGGGCGCGGGCAATGGCCACGCGCTGCTGCTGTCCGCCGGACAGCTGGGCGGGGTAGGAGTCCGCCTTGTCGGGCAGACCCACCAGCTCCAGCAGCTCACGGGCGCGCTGCTCGGCCTCAGCCTTCTTCGCGCCCGCCAGCTCCATGGGAAAGCACACGTTCCGCAGGCAGGTGCGCTGCATCAGCAGATTGAACCGCTGGAAGATCATGGTGATCTCCCGCCGCGCCGCCCGCAGCTGGGCGGGGGTCATGGTGTCCAGCCGCTGGCCGTTGACGATGATCTCACCGCTGGTAGGCTTCTCCAGCAGGTTGATGCACCGCACCAGCGTACTTTTTCCGGCGCCGGACATACCGATGATGCCGTAAATGTCGCCGTCCTCGATGGTGAGGGAGACGTCCTTGAGAGCGTCTACCCCACCGGCTGTACCGGTATCAAATGTTTTGCTGACATGCTTGAGTTCGATCATGGACGTCTCCCTCCTTTCTTCGTTACTTGGTGGTCAGAGCGTCCAGCGTAGTCTGCTTACCGCCGTACAGGCCCATGGGCTCCACGTGGATGGCAGCGATGGAAGCGATGTGGGTGCCGTTCTGGGTGTTGAAGTCCTCCAGATAGGGCAGGTGCTGGAAGTAGTTGGCGTCCACGGTGCCGTCATCCACGACGGTGTTGGGCACCACATAATCGTTGAAGGACTGGATATCCAGCGTGATCTCCTTGGCAGCCAGGATCTCCTTGGCCACCTCCAGGATCTCGGCGTGAGGTGTGGGGGAGGCGGCGATGGTGATGGTCTGGCCCTTCAGAGCGTCGTAATCCACGGAGGCATCATAGCCGTCGGTGGGGTTCTCCACCACAGACACCACGGAGCCGTTGTAGGTCTCGCTGATGTAGTCGGCCACCTGCTTGCTCTCCAGAGCGGCCTTCAGGGCCAGGATCTTGGGCTCGTTCTCGTTGCCCTCCTTCACCGCCAGAATGTTAGCATAGGCGGAGGCGCTGCCCTCGATGAGCAGGGAGTCATTGACGGGGTTCAGGCCGGCGTTGATGGCGTAGTTGCTGTTGATGACGGCGTAATCCACGTCGGGCAGCAGGTTGGGCAGCTGGGCAGCCTCAGCCTCCACGATCTCCACATTGTACGGATTCTCCACGATGTCGTTCTTGGTGGCGGTGATGCCCACGCCGTCAGCCAGCTTGATGATGCCGTTCTCCTGCAGCAGCAGCAGAGCGCGGGCCTCGTTGGTGGTGTCGTTGGGTACACCGATTTTCACGGTGGTGGCAGCGGTGGCATCATTGTCGCCAGTAGTGTCATTGGTGTTGTCCTTGCTGCCGCAGGCCGCCAGGCTCAGGGCCAGCACCAGGGACAGGGCCAGAGCGGCCAAACGGGTGAAAGTGTTGTGTTTCATGGGTTTATGTCTCCTTTTCAAATGTGTTTTGAAGGAATTGTATGATCTTGCTGACGGCGAGCCGCAGGACTGTGCACGTGCCCAGCTGCCCACCGGAACAAACAAAAAAACAGCGGCAGGTCGATCGACCTTCCGCTGCTTGTTCACACACCGGCTTTTTCAAGCCGACAAACAGTTTTTGGAAAGCAACCGATCATTTTGGGCGCGCAGAAACATGCACATGGACATCATACCCATGCACATCTCGCACATCATCATAGCGGTGCCGCGACGCTTCATGTTGCTTTCCTCCTCACTGTACTTTGCCGAAGCTGGGCGTAGCATACCGCTTTTGGCGGCAAATGTCAACCCCTTTTTTCTCTTTCTGCATTTTTTCTAAAAAAACCCACAAAGGATATAGGCGTTTTCGTGCCATCTGCCATGGAGAGAAGATTTTTCTTGCCAAAACCACAAGATAGTGTATAATAGGAATCACATTACCACAATAGGGAAGGGGAGAGGTCTATGGAGTCCCGCGTATTTGACCTGATCGGTCAGGAGGAACTGCGCCAGGCTACCACGGTGGAGCTCATCGCCAGCGAAAATTTCGTCAGCAGCGATGTGCTCCGCGCGGTGGGCAGCTGCCTGACGAATAAATATTCAGAGGGGTATCCGGCCCACCGGGCCATGGGCAATCAGGGCAGGTACTACGGCGGCTGCCATATCGTGGATGAGCTGGAGGAGTACTGCGTCTCCAAGTGGAAGGAGGTCTTTTCCACCGACTACCACGTCAACGTCCAGCCCCACAGCGGCTCGTCGGCCAATCTGGCGGCCTACATGGCTCTGCTGCAGCCCGGCGACACCGTGCTGTCCATGAGCCTCTCCAACGGCGGTCATCTGACCCACGGATCGCCGGTGAACTTCTCCGGCAAGCTCTACGACCTGCACTTTTACGATGTGGACGATGACGGCTTCATCGACTACGACGGTATGGAGCAGCTGGCCCGCCGGCTGCATCCCAAACTGATTTTGGCCGGTGCCTCGGCGTACAGCCGTACCATCGACTTTGCCCGCTTCGCCGCTGCGGCGCAGGAGGTGGGCGCCTGCTTCATGGTGGACATGGCCCACATTGCGGGGCTTGTGGCGGCAGGGGAACACCCCAGCCCCTTCGGTCTGGCGGATGTCATCACCACCACCACCCACAAGACCCTGCGGGGGCCACGCGGCGGCCTGATCTTCTGCCGTCCGGAGCTGGCCAAGAAGGTGGACAGCGCCGTATTCCCAGGCACCCAGGGCGGCCCGCTGCAGCACGTCATCGCCGGCAAGGCCGTAGCGGCGGAGGAGGCCCTGACGCCGGCCTTCCGCGCCTACGCCCGCAGCGTGGTGGCCAACTGCAGGGCCATGGCGGCGGAGTTTATGGCCATGGGCTACCGCGTGGTCACCGGCGGCACCGATAACCACCTGTTCCTGCTGGACCTGACGGACACCGGTCTCACCGGCAAGGAGGTGCAGGAGGAGCTGGACCGCTGCGGCATCACGCTTAACAAGAACTGCATCCCCGGAGACCGGCGCTCCCCGTTCCAGACCAGCGGCGTCCGTATCGGCACCGCCGCCATGACCACCAGGGGCTACACGGCGGAGGATTTCTGCCGCATTGCCCGCCGCATCGACGAGGTGATACGGGGCATGATGGCGGAAAAGGCCGCGCAGGCGTAAGGCACACATCCCATAGAGCGCAAAAAGTATCCCACGGCTGTGCCGTGGGATACTTTTTGTATGCTCGTTATGCCGCGGTTTTCCGCAGGAACCGCCGGAGGAACCACACGGCCATTACCGCGCACAGCGCCTCGGAGATCACCGGCGCAAACCAAATGCCCGTGCCGCCCACGGCTGCCGCCAACAGCAGCAGCGCACCGGCCTGGAAGAGCAGGCCACGGCCCACGGAGATGGAAATAGCCGCCTTCGGTCGCTCCACCGCCGTCAGGAAGCCGCCCATGAGGATGTTGCTTCCCAGCAGTATGTAGCACAGACCGTACCGCCGCAGCGCGCCCGCGGTGTCCGCCGCCAGCCACGGCTTATCCGCGTCCACGAATATGCCGGCGATCTGCGGCGCGAACAGCATCACCCCGGCGAAGATCACCGCCGTCATGATGCCCACCGCCGTAAAGCCGTACCGCAGCAGCTTCCTGCAGCCTGCCGCGTCCTCCTTGCCGTAGTGGTAGCTGACCAGCGGCTGGCTGCCCTGCGAGATACCCAGCATAGTGTTGATGATGAGGGTGTTCACATAGGCGATGATGGTGTAGCACACCAGTCCGTCGTCGCCGAGGCACCGGAGGATGACCCGGTTGAACAGGAAGATCATCACGCCGTTGCACAGCTCCGTTACGCCGTCGGCAAAGCCCAGCGGGATCAGCCGCTTGTAGATGCCCCAGTCCATCCTGAACTTCACAAAGTGGAAGGTGTTGTGTCCGCCCAGGAAGTGGCGCAGGTAGATGATGCACGTCAGAAGCTGGGACAGTCCCGTGGCCACCGCCGCACCCCATACGCCCAGATTCAGCACAAAGATGGCGATATAGTCCAGCACGCAGTTGGCCAGACAGCCGGTGATGACCGTCAGAATTGCCAGACGGGGATAGCCGTCGGTCTTGATCAGCACCTCCATGTTATAGGAGATGATGAAGCACAGCGCGAAAGGGGCCAGGCCCCGGAGATAATCGATGGTATATTGATACGTTACGCCCTTTGCGCCCAGCAGCACGGCGAACGGCTCCAGAAATACGAAAACGAGGACGGTGATGGTCAGGCCGACGCACGTCAGCAGCACGATGTTCTGAGAGAACAGGCTATTGGCCTTCTCGCCTTGGTTTTGTCCCAGATAGATGGCGATGATGGTGCTGGTACCGACGGCGAAGATGACGCCGATGGAGAACAGCACGTTGGTGAAGGGCACCGCCAGATTTACCGAGGCCATGGCGTATTCGTTCACACCCTTGGATACCATCAGCCCGTCCACGATGGAGTACAGGCTGAAAACCATGAGGGATGCCACCGTAGCGGCTACGAAATGCAGAAATTGTGATAACAGACTTCGCTCATTGAGCATTTTCGATGAAGTTCCTTTCTTCGCTTTTAGCGGCGGGCGTTCACACAGACACCTGCTGCAATTCTATTCTAACGAAAAATACATCGGAAGTCAAATATACTTGCCGTTAAGAGCAAGAGAGTATATAATGAAAACCACAAGAAAAACTGGGAGGTATACCCTATGAAGCTCTATGTGATGGACGCCTTTGCCAATCGGATCTTCGGCGGCAACCAGGCGGGCGTGGCACTGCCGGACCGGGAGCTGTCTGATGAGACCATGCGGCAGATCGCTGCGGAGATGAAGCACTCGGAGACGGCCTTTATACATATGGAGCCGGACGGCTCCGTATCCCTGCGCTATTTCACCCCCGCCGGGGAGGTGGACCTGTGCGGCCACGCCACGGTGGCGTCCTTCGCCCTGCTGCGGCAGCTGGAGAAGATCGGCGACGGCGACCATATTGCCCACACAAAGGCCGGGGAGCTGAACATCACCGTCAGGGGTGGTACTGTCTGGATGGATATGGCGCCGCCGCAGCTGATCGGTGACATCCCGGCAGCGGAGCGCGCCGCGCTGTACGCCGCCTATGGCCTGACGGAGGCGGACTGCCCGGAGGGATATATCCCACGGATGGTGTCCACCGGCCTGGCGGATATTATGATGCCCGTCCGGGACCATGAGACACTCCTGCGGGCAGTGCAGAACGCACCGGTGGTCACGGAGCTGTCACGGAAGTACGATGTGACCGGCGTGCATATGTTCTGCCCGGGGCGGGACGGCGTGACGGCCTGGTGCAGCAACTACGCGCCCCTGTACGACATCCCGGAGGAGTGTGCCACCGGGACCAGCAACGGTGCACTGACGTATTATCTCTACCTGCGAGGCGATGTGAAGCCGGAGCAGGAGAATGTGTTTTTGCAGGGCGAGCACATGGGCAGGCCCAGCGAGATACGCAGTATGCTGTATGAAAAGGACGGCACCGTGACCGTCCGTATCGGTGGCAGCGCGGTCATGAGCCTGGATTGTGAACTGAAGCTGTGAGCAAAAAAAGAAAGCCCGCGAGGGCTTTCTTTTTTTTGCGGATATAGGTCCCGGCGAAGCGGGGAGCAGGTATCAGACGTAGCGCTGGGTGGTGACGTCGAACACGCCGCGGGTGGTGATACGCAGGCTGGGGATCACCGGCAGGGCCATGAAGCTCAGGGTCATAAATGGGTCGATACCGGTGGACACGCCCAGGTCGTAGGCAGCTTTTTTGGCGTTCTCCAGGTCGCGGTTCACGTTTATGAGGGTGTCGTCGGACATGATGCCGGCGATGGCCAGCAGCAGCTCGCCCTTTACCTGACCATTCTCCACCACGGTGATACCGCCGTGCTGCTGTACGATGCGGTTGGCGGCGAAGGCCATGTCCTCCTCATTGGTACCCACTACGATGATGTTATGGCTGTCGTGGCTGATGCTGGTGGCCACGGCGCCCTTTTGCAGGCCATAGCCCTTGATGTAGCCCAGACCGATGTGGTGGGTGTTCTTATGACGCTCGATGACGGCGATCTTCAGAATGTCATAGTCCACATCGATACGGTCGGTGTAGCCGCCGTCGGTGGTGGTGATCTCGCCGTTGACCATACCGATGACCGCGTGGGGACGGCTGTCGGTAAAGTCGGCGGCGGTCAGCGGGGCCACATGGAAGGTGTCGTGGGCGCGGTTGACCAGATAGGGGTCGATCTCCGGGACGGGGAAGTCCGCCACCACGCCATGGTCTACCATCAGTACGCCGCGCTTGTAGACCTTTTCGATGTTAAAGTGGTCAAAGTCGTCGATGATGACGAAGTCCGCCAGATAGCCTGGTGCGATGGCGCCGCGGTTGTTCAGCAGGAAGTAGCGGGCAGCGTTGTGGCAGGCGGCCTTGATGGCGGTAATGGGGTCGGCGCCCAGGGAGATGGCCTTTTTGACGATGTAGTCGATGTGACCCTTTTCCAGCAGGTCGTTGGGGTGCTTGTCATCGGTGCAGAACATACAGCGTTCCACATACTTATCGCACAGCAGGGGGACCAGCGCTTCCAGATTGCGGGCTGCGGTGCCCTCGCGGATCATAATGAACTGGCCGCGCTGGAGCTTTGCGATGGCGTCGTTCAGGTCGTGGCACTCGTGGTCGGAGTACACGCCGGCGGCGATGTAGGCGTTCAGGTCGTTGCCCACCAGGTCGGGGGCGTGGCCGTCGATCTTCTTGTGATGGGCCTGGCTGGCCACGATCTTCTCCACCACCTGGGGATCGCCGTTGATGGTGCCCACGAAGTTCATCATCTCGGCCAGACCCTGTACACGGGGATGGTCATAGAAGCTGTCGATAGCCCGGTAGTCCAGGTTGGCGCCGGACTCGTCCAGGGGCGTGGCCGGTACGCAGGAGGGCAGCATAAAGCGCACGTCCACGGGCAGGTCCTCGGTGGCCTGGAGCATATACTCGATGCCATCGGTGCCCATGACGTTGGCGATCTCGTGGGGGTCGGTGATGACGGTGGTGGTGCCATGGGGCAGCACCGCCTTGGCAAACTCCGTGGGACTGACCAGGGAACTCTCCAGATGAATGTGGGCGTCCACAAAGCCGGGGAGGACGATCTTGCCGCCCATATCTACCTCTGTATTGCCGCTGTATTCACCCATGCCCACGATCAGGCCCTCGGCCACGGCGATGTCGCCGTGACACAGCTCGTTGGAGAATACGTTGACATAGGTGGCGTTTTTCAGCACCAGGTCGGCCTTTTCACGGCCGGCGGCCACGGCGATGACCCGCAGCTTTTTCGTCAGCTTCCGGTTGATCTTGCCGGCATAGCTCTCTTTTATTGCCATAATGGAACTGCTCCTTTCTCCCACTCAAAGCATTAGTTTTATTAATTCTACATATTACCATAACTTATCACAAAAGTCTATCCCCGCACGCTATAAAAAATGTGCGGCAGATGGCGGCGGTCATGCGGTTTTGCTAATGAGAGTAAAAAAAGAGAAGCGCCTATAGGCGCTTCTCTTTACTTGATGCTTCCGTCGGCGTTGAATACCGGAAGGACATTCAGGTACTTGATGTCCTTGCGGTCCGCCGCACCGCCCTCGGCCAGCACGGCGATGCGGTCCACTACGGTACCGCCGGCCATCTTCACCAGCTCCTCCATGGCGTGGAGGGAGCCGCCGGTGGAGATCACATCATCCATAAGAACGATGCGCTTGCCGCGGATCAGGTCGGCGTCGTCACGGCCCAGATACAGCTTCTGCACCCCGGCGGTGGTGATGGACTTATCCTCCACGTGCAGGGGATCGGGCATATACGCCTTGGGGCCCTTGCGGGCGATGAAATACTTTTTCGCACCGCTTTGACGGGCCATCTCGTGGATCAGGGGGATGGACTTAGCCTCGGCGGTGAACAGATAGTCGTAGCTGTCTGCCTCCAGCATGGCCAGCATATCACGGGCGCAGGCTACGGTCAGCTCCGCGTCGCCAAAGCAGATGAAGGCGCCGATGTACAGGTCGTCCGTGACCTTACAGATAGGCAGCTCCCGGTGGAGCCCAGCGATGTCCATGGGATAAACAGGCATGATACAAAACTCCTTCAAGCGGTCCTGCCTGCGGGCAGCCGCGCATAATAAGCGGCGCATGGGGCGCCGTAACCCTAATTATAGTAAATCGTTCGACAAAAGTCAAGGATAAAGCAGTTCGCCGAAGCTGGATGTGGCGTTTATTATTAAGTGCGAAAGAGCTAATCAGCTCCGACGCACTTATTTTTTATGCAGAAACGGAGGCGAGGCAATGAAATACGAGTGTTTGAAGCTCGAGGAGCGGCGGATTATTGAAGATATGTACGCCAAGGGCGCGAGGCCGGGCGAAATCGCCCAGCGCATCGGAAAATGTCAAGCGACCATCTACCGCGAGCTCGAGCGAGGCAAGACCGGGAAAACGGACTCTCGCTTTCGGCAGGGGTATAGCGCGGAGGTGGCAGAGGCTCGCGTAAATCAGTCGTACCGCAATAGAGGCCGTCGGAAAGCGGCTCGATAAGAAATGGAGGTTACTCATACCATGAACGGAAAAACACTTACACCGGAACAATGCTCCAAACTTTCAATTTATATCCTTATGACGACCAAAACCCGCGAGGGTGAGGCAGAAACATGGGAAAAGCTCGCAGAGGAAAAGAACGAGGACGGCTCCGCGAAATACATTCACGCCGCCGGTAATGCACAATTTTGGAGAGAACTCAACGCAGAACTCAAAGAGATTATGCGGATTTTGGAGGCATGAGCATGAATGTTTTTCAGAGTATCACAGAAAGCCCGGCGGCTCTTGCGGCGCTCCTCCGTACAATTCCGGCGATTGAAACGCCATGGGACGACGCTTTTCACCGGCTCTGCTGTGCCTCGTGCAAAGCGGACAACTGCGACGACTGCCGCCGCCCGGAGCGGGATAACCCGCTTTGGTGGCTCGGCCTCCCGGCGGAGGAGGTAGAAAAATGAGCAATCTTGAGAAATGGCTTATTTCCATAGAACTGGAAAAGGTTATCAAGGATATTCAAAAGAGAGCTTGTCCGGAATGTCCGGCGGAGGAATATTGCAAAAGCTCTCCGCTGAACTCCTGCACGGAAGTCCTCAAGGCGTGGGCAAAAGAGGAGGCGGCATAAATGGATATGGATTTAGAACAAAAGGCCATTATGCGGCTCCGTGAGGCGGCAGACACATCCGAACGCTTTTACAAAGCTCCTCTCATTGTGACTACCTCCGGCGGAAAAGATAGCTCCGTTTGCGTGGCACTTGCAGAAAAGGCCGGTATTGAGTTCGAGGTTATGCACAATCACACGACCGTAGACGCGCCGGAGACGGTCTATTTTGTCCGTCGAGAGTTTAAGCGGCTCGAGGAAAAAGGCATAAAATGCACGGTCAACTATCCGCACTACAAGGGCGAGCGGGTGACTATGTGGAGTCTCATTCCACAAAAGCTTATGCCTCCGACGCGGCTCGTCCGCTACTGTTGCTCCATCCTCAAGGAGCGCGGCGGTCAAGGCCGCTACATAACGACAGGCGTTAGGTGGGCGGAGAGCACCAAGCGCAAGAACAATCGCGGCATTTACGAGACTATGCCATCAGACCCGCGAAAGAAAATCGTCCTCAACAATGACAACGACGACAGGCGGCGGCTCTTTGAAACGTGCATGAGACAGCACAAAGCCGTATGCAATCCTATCATTGATTGGACGGACGCGGACGTATGGGACTATATCGAGTCCGAAAAAATCCCGGTCAATCCGCTTTACGAGTGCGGATTTTCCCGCGTCGGGTGCGTCGGGTGTCCTATGGCGGGAACTCAAGGCAGACAAAAGGAGTTTAGGCGCTATCCGAAATACCAAGACGCATATATCCGCGCTTTCGACAAGATGCTCGAGGAGAGGAAACGCCGAGGGAAAATGCAAGGCACATGGAGAGCGGGAACGACAGGCCGCGACATTTTCCATTGATGGATGGAGGGCGGGGTGCTCCCCGGACAAATGGAGTTCGACGACCTCTTATTAGAGGAGGCCGAGGAATGGTAGGCGCTGATTTTACCCGCACTTGTGAGGGGTGCGAACACGTCGTAGCGGAGCCGCTGACAAAAGGAAACCTCTCATATCGGTGCTTTGCTCCCGGCAGATGCAAAGGCTATACAGTCGGTCTAAAGCGGTTTAATCCGTTCATTCCGGCATGGTGTCCGAAATTAGAAAGGAGCGACAAGGATGAATAAAGCGGCATTATTAAAGAAAATCCGCACACTTGCCGAGCGTGGAGTCGGCGGAGAGGCGGAAAACGCCGAAAAGCTGCTTGCTCACATGATGGAGAAGTACGACATTTCAGAGGACGAGCTCGACGCGGATATACGCGAGCGAAACGATTTCGAGTACCACGGCAAGGAGCAAAAGAAAATACTCCGGAAAGTAGTCTATAAGGTTACAGGCGGCAACGCCTATGAGCTTTACTATACAGCGACAGGGCGCAAGGTCAAAACTCAACTCGGCGCGGACTGCACTCCCGCCGAAAAGGTGGAAATCGAGTATCTTTTCGACTTCTACAAAAGGCTTTGGGAGAAAGAAAAGGAGGCATTTCTCGCCGCCTATATCCAAAAGCACCGCATTTTTGCAATTCGCACCGACATAGAGCCGCAGGAAATAAGCCCAGAGGAGGCGCTTAAAATGGGGGCGCTTATGGAGGGTATGAGCGACGAAAGTCCGCTCCGAGCAATCGAGGCTTGATAGAGGAAGTTCGGCAAATGTCTATTAGTGATTTTACAAATAGGAGGCTTAAAAATGGGTGAAACGAGTTCAAGAGTGCGGCTTATGGGAAATTTGCAAGCCGCCGTCGCGGAGGCCGTCTCCGGCACAATGGAGGAGCGCGGGCGTGGTTTTGCATCCAACCGCGAGGCATGGGCGGCGCTGAAAGGGAGTATCGAGCGCACAAAGCAGATGCACACGGACATTGAGAAAGTCCATAAAGAAATGTGGAGCGCGGTCAAGGACAGAAACGAGGACGCTTTTAGTGCTCTCGCGCAGGAGTTCGAGCGAGGCTCTCGTATTCTTGCCGAGGAGTGGGCGCAAACGTCCGCACTCGCAAAAATAGCCGTTATCAGCGAGTCAGACGATTAAGGAGGTACACCGATGAACGACCATACAAAGCGAGACGAATTGCTTTCCTCTGGCGTTGCGCCGATTCAGCGCGTAACAGGTCGCCTTATATGCGACCCTCTGACGATGGACAAGCCGGAGGCTATCAGTTCCGAAATAAAGAAAAAGGCGCGGGAGGCTCTAATCGAGGAATTGGAGGCACGAGGCGCGATTTCCTATTCTTTTGAAGTGCGCGAGGGCGTTTTGTATGCCAGTATGCTGGCGGCATTGCCTACAAAATCAAGCGAGGAGGCTACATAAATGAAAAAGTATTATTCTAAGACGCTCGGCGTTGAGGCGTTCGCTCTCGATGTGGCACAGCTCGATATTTTGAAAAAGGCTGGTTACGCTGTGCCGAGCCCGGAGGCAGTTATCGCAGACCCGGCGGTTAGGATTGAACCGCCGGAGGATGCACGGGCATATATCGTCTTTAATTTCAAATCCGGTGCTTTTACAGTCCGCACGAGGACGCAAACGCTCGCCGGTAGCGAGGTCGGCGCTTTCGTTGGTGAAGTCGTATCGGCGGCGGTTTTGTGTAGCCTCGTCGAGCGAGCAGACCCGGACAGGCCGAAAAAAGAGGCTCCGGCGGCATCGGCGACAGTCTCTCCCATCGTGAATATGCTTCGGGATGCTTTCATCCGGGCGGCGAACAACAAGGAGGCTCCGGCGGCTGATAAGCCAATGGAGGAGACAGACGCGCCGGAGGTAGTCGAATGAAGCGCAGACAGCAACCGCCGCCGGGATACCGCCCGCGCTTTCCCGGTACGATGAAATTATACCTCGTCCGACACAAGCGATACGGGGAAGTTACCGAAAACGGCGTGAACAAGCTCGAGGCCATTACCGCCGCCGCCCGAAAGTGGGGTGTTCGGTGGACAGAAATCGCCCGAGAGTGTGAGTGTATCGTACTCGCAGAAGATACGCCAGAGCACAGAATACAATAATAAGGCAGAAACAGAGGCTTATATCACTTCTGCAACATAATTAAACGGAGGAAAAGACTATGCAACTCATTACCACAAGAAACAAGGAAATTTCTATCCCGGAACTCAAAGAGGCAATTTCAAGCGGAAACGGCCTCGAGGTCATTCGCCCGTTTGACAAGCTCGCTATCGAGCTCAAGAACGGCGAGCGCGTTAATGCTGTATGCGGCGGCTACATCAATGAGAAATGTGTCCGGTTCGTCCTCGAGGACTGCCTCGCGGAAAGGTGGCGTATGAATGACACTTCGACCAACAAGGGCGGATACCTCAAAAGTGAGGGGCGGCGGCACGTTCTCGAGGACATTCTCCCTCTTTTCCCGGACGAGCTCGCGGAGGCGTTCGCACCTCGATTTATGTCCGAGGAAATCGACGGAGAGCGCCACGAGTACGCCGACACTCTGTGGCTCCCCTCTGCGACCGACGTTTTCGGCGCTGGAGAGTGGTGGAACGAGGAGCCGGACAGCGTTCAGCTTGAGATTTTCAAGCGCGAGCGTGACCGCGTAAAAGAGCATATAGGTGATGGAACGTGGTTTTGGTGGCTCCGTTCCCCGTATGCGAGCAACTCCTACTTTTTCGTGCGTGTGAGCACCGACGGCTCGGTCATCAACTACATTGCCAGCTACTCGTATGGCTTTGCGCCCGGCTTTGACCTGTAAAATTCGGAATTAAAAAGCTCCCCGGCTCAATGCCGGGGAGCAAGCCACAAGGAGGCTCATACCATGAAAAAAATATCGGAAATGACTCCCGGCGAGGCTCTCACGGAGCAGACTCTCACGATATTCAAGCGCAGACTTGAGCAAGCGAGAAAGAAGTCCGTCGAAAGTGCCGCCGCCACAAAAGCGGTATTCGATGCTCTCGAGGATATGTGTATCGACCCGGACGAAATCCCGTCGTCGGCGGAAAACGCCGAAAATCTCGAGGAGGCTATTTCTTGTTTCATCGACTACGGCGAATATTCCGTATCCGGCATTATGCGGGAAGTTCGCGCGGCCTATAAGGAGGCAGAGCTTTGATTTGGGAAACATCGTGGAAAGCAGACCCGCGAGCCCGCGAGATAGCGGACAGGCACTATAACAGGCAAAAGCCCGGAACTCCGCAATTCGTACCGCCCGGACGGGCTCTCGTCCTCTATGCGGAGACTGAAACGGGGCGCGCGTTTTGGATTACCTCATATCCGTATGCACAATACGTCCGCCACGCATGGGCAGGAGCGTGGGTATGCTCGGCTTTCAGAAATGAGGGCGCGGGCGTAGCCTCGGAAATGATACGGGAGGCGGTAGCCGCCACAAGAGCACATTTTGGGGAGCCTCCGGCACTCGGAATGATTACCTTTATTGACCGAAAGAAAGTAAAGCCGACCATGATACACGGCGTTAAAACGTGGGGCTATACATATAAGCTCGCGGGTTTTCGGGAAGTGGGCGAAACAAAGGGCGGCTTGCTCGCTCTGCAATTACTCCCCGAGGATATGCCGGAGCCGGAGACCGCAAAGGAGGGCGAAAAATGAAAAAATGTAAAGAGTGCGAATACGCCAAGACGTACAATGTGCCGAGGAACGGAAACGGCGGGAGCTGGCGCTCCGGGCATTTCTCTCAAAAAGGCTATGTGTGTAGCCACAAGGACGGAGAGAGTAAGCTCCCGATTATCTTCTACGGCGAAACGGCTCCCCGGAAATGCCCACTACGGAACGGAGGACAGAAATGAGACGCAAAAAGAAAAACCGCCTTGCGGCGGCGGAGTTCTTCGCCGTGCTTATCGTGACGGCGCTCATTTTCGCAAAGAGCAGAGATTACGCCCTTGCATGGCGCGGCTACGAGGCTGTCGGCGGTGAGTTTATGCTCTTGCTCTTACCTATTATATATTACACGGCAAAGAGGATTATTACGGATATAGTGATAGATTTCGTAAATCTCTACTATAAAGAGCCAGAGGACTGAAAATGCAGGACGCGAAAAAGAGAAACCGCCGACGCTTTGCAGAACGACGGCGGGGACTCGTCCCGGAAAAGACGAGCGATTACTCATACCTCTATCATTATAACACGCTCCGGGGCGGTATGCAAGAACAAAAAATTGAGCGCACAGCGCGTTTTTTCGGGCTCGTATGGAATATTAACAAACCGACCATAGAGACGCTATCGGCGGAGGGTGTCAGAGCATGAGAACGATTTACAGAGAGAAGCGCTATTATTGCGGTGAATATCTCGATGTGTTTATCTATCCGACCTATTCACAGGCTCGGAGCAGAGGCAAGCGGAGCAAGCCGACCAGCAAGGCACAAGCAAAGCTCAACCAGCGGCACAGAGAGGAGAAGCTCGTCCGCCTCCTCCACGCAAACTTTACACCTGACGATTATGAAATCCATTTGACATATCAATACCAGCCGGAGAGCCCGGAGGAGGCACAACGTCTTTTGCGGAACTTTATTCGCCGAGTTCAGAGAGCACGGAAGAAACAGGGGCTCCCGCCGCTCAAGTACATAGCCGTAACGGAAAAGGGCTCGAGGAAAGGGCGCTATCATCACCATGTTACACTTTCCGGTGGATTGGACAGAGACGAGCTCGAAAGCCTTTGGGGGCTCGGCTATGCGAACTCCCGCCGCTTGCAGTTCACGGAGAGCGGCCTCGCCGGGCTCGGTCATTACATCGTCAAGAGTCCGCTTTACACCCGCGCATGGAACGCCTCGAAAAACCTCATTGACCCGGAGCCGAAAACACGGGACGGGCGTATCTCCGGCAGACGTGCGGAGGAGCTTGCCAGAGACACGACCAATAACGCCGAGTATGAAAAGCTCTATCCGGGCTATATCCTTGCCGACGCTGGCGCATGGCACAACGACGTAAACGGAGGAAAGTATATCGTCGCCCGCTTCTACCGGCGGGACGGTGTATTTATAAAACCGAAACGGAGGAAACGAAAATGAACGTAAACGAGTTTGCAAAAGACGTACACGAAAACGCGGTTGCACATGGATGGTGGGACACGGCTCGGAGCTTTCCCGAGGTCGCCGCGCTCATTCATTCGGAAGTATCGGAGGCTCTCGAGGAATGGCGAGACGGAAACCCGGCTATCTATGGATGCTGCGGCATCCCGGGCGCTGTCTGTGAGTTTGAGGGCGCTTGCGACAAGGGCGAGAAAACCGGGACTTGTAAGCCGGAGGGTGTAGCCGTCGAACTCTGCGACGCGGTTATCCGTATTTTTGATTACCTCGCCTATTTGGGCGTGGATGTTGAGGCCGTTCTCACGGCAAAGCACGAGTACAACAAAGGGCGCGAGTATCGCCACAGAGGGAAACGCGCCTAAACCACGATTACGCACGAGGAGGGCGAGCTATGATTAACTATTTCGAGGCGGCGGAGAAAACACTCCGCGCTCGTGGCTTGCTTGAGGTGGCTTTAGGAAACCTCGAGCGGAAAAAGGAGCATATTTTACGATATGGCGCTCCGTCGGAGTATCCGTCGGCGGATATGTCTAAACCGTACACAGGTGCGAAAACCGTAAACGACGCGCTCGCGGACTGTCTCGAGCTTACCGAGGTTATGCGAGAGATTCAAGTTACACGGGATAAGGTCGAGGAGATAGACGCAGTTCTCGCACAGATGGAGGAGGGCGACGCTCGCATCCTCCGGCTTTGGTACATTGAGCGCAAGAGCAAGGATAAAATCGCGGAGGCCGTATGTTATGCCTCGCCTACGTCAATATACGACCAGCGTAATAAAGCCCTTGTGCGCTTTGCTCTCCTCTACTTCGGCGCGGGCGCTATGCCGTCCATGTAAGGCGCTTTCTCGCTTATTCTCATGTTTTGAAAAAAAGGTGTATGGAAACTTGTTTTTCCTCTGTGCTATCATTGAGGCGTAAAGAGAGGTCGAGGGAAACCTCGCCGCCGTGCGCCCCGCGCTTTATGCGCGAGGCGTTCTCTTTATCCACACGGAGGCAAAGAGCATGAGAGAGTTTGCAAAAGCGTTTTACGAGTCTCCGGCATGGAGACGCACACGAGCATATATTCTCAAGCGAGACGCGGGGCTATGCGTCCATTGTGGCGAGCCCGGCGTTATCGTGCATCACAAGATAGAGCTCACGCCGAGGAACATCGACGACCCGGCAATCGCGCTCGGTGAGGATAATCTCGAGACAGTTTGCCGGACGTGTCACGCATTGATACACGAGGGAACTCCGCCGCTTGCCGACGGGCTCGCTTTTGATGCTGACGGAAATATTATCACAGCGCCACACACCCCCCGGGGTGCGCCGAAATAAACACCCGGTAAGTAACCGCGCCTCAATCCTCGAAAGAACCGACCCGGGCGCGCACATGAGGGGGGGTAAAGCCGGGGCGGAGGGAGGTTTATACATTATATGGCGGCAAATAAAAAAAGCTATGATGAGCTCTCGATTTCTGAAAAAATCGAGGCAAAAAAGAAAAAAATTCGGCGACTTTTCAAAGAAATGCCTCCCGAAAAGCGGCAATTTGCCGACGGGCTTATCAACCAATTCGCCGTGACCTCCGTCACGCTGGAACGTCTCGCCGACGAAATCAACAACGGCGACTTGATAGAGGATTTCGTACAGGGGGCGCAAAAGCTCCGGCGGGAGTCCCCGGCTCTCCGTGCCTACAACACGACGATTAAATCCTTTTCCGCTCTCACAAATCAACTCGTCGCGTTGCTCCCGGAGAAAGAAAAGAAATCGGCGGGTGACGAGCTTATGAGCTTTATCACAAAGCCCGCCGCCCGGTCGGGCAAGTAGTGAACTACGTCCGGGAATATTGGGAGCGGATTTCCTCCGGCGAAATCGTCACGAGCCGACGGGTAAAGGCCGTGTATGGTCGCCTCGTGGCGGAAATGGACGCGGCGGACGAGAGCTCGCCGTATTACTTCGACGAGGCCGTAGGCGAAAGGCCGATTATCTTCGTCGAGAGGTTTTGCAAGCAGTCTCAAGGAACGCTCGGCGAGTCTCTGACGCTCGAGCTTTTCCAAAAAGCATATATACAACTCCTTTTCGGGTGGCTCGAGAGGGCGACGGGATACCGGCGCTTTCGAGAGACACTCTTTCTTGTTGGCCGAAAAAACGGCAAGAGTACGCTCCTCGCGGCGCTCGCGCTCTATATGCTCGTCGCCGACTACGAGGGCGCGGCGGAGATTTACTCCGTAGCGACCAAGAAAGACCAAGCGAAAAAGACGCTCACCGAGGCCGTAAACATGGTGAAGCAGAGCCCCGAGCTCTCAGCCATCCTCAAAAAACGGCGCAACGACATTTATTTTCCGGCGACCGCCTCCAAGTTTGAGGCGCTGGCTTCGGACTCGAACACCCTCGACGGCCTCAATTCTCACGCCGTTATTATCGACGAGCTCCACGCGATACGCGACCGCAATCTCTATGAGGTTATGAAACAATCGACCTCGAGCCGCCGTCAGCCTCTCGTGATTATGATTACCACGTCCGGCACGGTGCGCGAGTCTGTTTTTGACAACCTTTACGGCTACGCTTGTGAGGTCGCCGACGGGCAGACTCCCGACGAGCGTTTTCTCCCTGTCCTCTACGAACTGGACAAGCGCGAGGAGTGGACAGACCCGGCGGCATGGATAAAGGCAAACCCCGGCCTCGGGACGATAAAGCAATATACCACACTCGCCGATTTCGTGGAGCGAGCAAAGAAAAATTCGGAGGACTTGCCCGGCGTTCTCTGCAAGGACTTCAACGTCAAGGCGACCGGCGCGGCCTCGTGGCTCTCCTATGAGGACGCAGTAAACGAGGCCACATTCAAGCCCGAGGAGGTCTATAACACCTACGCTATCGGCGGGTGCGACCTCTCCGCGACGACCGACCTAACGTGCGCGACGCTGATTATCCGGCGCTCGTCCGACGATGAAATCGTGTACGTTTTTCAGCATTATTTCCTCCCTCAAAAGAAAATCGACCAGCTCGACGAGCACAACACGCAAGAAGCGCCCTATAAGATTTGGGCGGAGCGGGGGCTCGTCACGATATGCGAGGGTACTCGCGTCGATTATTCGGCGGTGACGGCGTGGTACTGCCAAATGCGGGACGAGCTCAAGATAGACGCTTTCAAAATCGGGTACGACCGCGCTCTCGCCGGTTATTGGGTAGACGAAATGAAAGCAAACGGCTTTGATATGTGCGCCGTCGCACAGGGGCCTTTTACATGGTCGCAACCTATGCGAGAGCTCGGCGCGGCGCTCGCCGATAAAAAAGTCAATTACAACAAAAATCCCGTTTTGCTTTGGTGCCTCACGAATACAGGCATAAAGAAAAGCGGGATAAACAATATCCAGCCCGTGAAAATCTCCGAAAAACGCCGTATTGACGGTATGGTATCCCTACTCAATGCGTGGGTTATCTATGTGCGAGATTATGACGACTATATGTATTTAGTGGGGTGAAGAAATGGCAAAAAGAGGACTCTTTCAATCTATTTTCGGAGGCAAGAGCGAGAAAAATAAAGATTTCCACGCATACAGGCTCTTGAGCTCGTGGGAGTCTACTTTCGTACCGTATTCCGGCAATATGTGGGACATTAACACGGTACGCTCTGCCGTGGATGCTTTCGCCCGCCGCGCCTCGACTGCACAGACTCGCCACGTTCGCCAGTCGGCAGAGACGACGGTCGCGGTAAACGACTATATCGACCGCATTTTGCAATTTCGGCCTAATCCATACATGACGGCGGCTGACTTTTATTACAAGCTCGCCGCGCAATACAAGGTATACAACAACGCAATAGCGTACCCGGTATTTGATGAAACAGGCCGCTTGACGGCGGTCTACCCCATCAACGCACAGTATTTCGAACTCCTCGAATACATGGGTACGCTTTATTGCCGCTTTACCTTTGCGACCGGGGCAACGTACATTTGCGAGTATTCCCGGATTATCCATGTCCGGCGGCATTTCCTCGAACACGACATTTTCGGCGACGGCAACAAGCCTCTCGATACCGTGCTCAAGACGGCGAACACGCTCAATCAGAGCATGAGCAAGTTTGCCGAGCTCGTTGCGGTTATCCGTGGCATTCTGAAAGTCTCGAACGCCGTCAAAACGGAGGACTTAAACCGCCGCCGCGACGACTTTATCCGGGACAATCTCCGCATGGAGAACAACGGAGCGGGCGTTATCGTCACAGACGCGAAATACGACTATACGCCTATCACGGACAAGACGACTCCCATCCCAGCGACACAACTCGCATACGTCAAAGAGGAGATTTACGACTATCTCGGCGTGTCGAAAGAAATCGTCGAGAATACCGCGACTCCGCAACAGGAACAGGCTTTTTATAGCGGCGAAATCGCCCCGTTTTTCCGCCGCCTCTCGCAAGCGTTCTCGAACGTGCTCTTTACCGAGCGGGAGTTCGGGTATGGAAATCGTATCGTCTTTTCTGCGAACTCCGTCCAGTTTGCGACGTTGCCGGAAAAGGTGACGGCGGCTAAGTTTTTGACGGAAATCGGCGCGGCGACGCTCGACCAAATCTTGACTATGTTCGATATGCCGACCATCGGCGGCGAGGAGGGCGCGCGCCGCGTCCAAACGCTGAACATGGTAAACGCAAAGCTCGCAGACAAATACCAGACCGGCGGAAATACGCCGCCGGACGACACTACGCCGCCCGGGGAGCCAACCGGCGGGAAAGAGGAGGGTTAGGCTATGGCTATCAAACAGGGGCGCGAGTATCGCGCTTTGCAGGACTTTAGCCTCGTTCCGAGGGACGAGGGCTCGAAAGAATACCGGGTACGCGGTACGGCTATCGTATTCAATTCGCCTACGGTGCTATGGGAGTGCGACGGCGTGGAATACAAGGAAATTATCGACCGTCACGCTTTCGACGAGTGCGATATGTCCGACGTGATTTTCAACTACAACCACGGCGGAAAGGTCGTCGCCCGCCTACGAAACAAAACGCTCGCGCTCAACATCGACGAGCGCGGCGTAAACATCGACGCAGACCTCGGCGGAACGACTGCCGGGCGCGAGCTTTACGAGGAAATCGACGGCGGGTACGTCGATAAAATGTCCTTTTCTTTCACGGTACGCGAGGCATCCTATGACTCCGTTACCCATACCCGCACTATCACAAAGGTCAAAAAGCTATACGACGTGTCGGCGGTGGACATTCCCGCCTATAATGACACGTCTATTTCGGCTCGGAGCTTTTTCGAGGAGGAGCACTCGAGGGAGCTTGCGGCTTTGGAGCAAGCCCGGAGGCGGAAGAAACTCGTAGCTTTGACATACTAACCGACCACACAACAACTATCATTTTTGGAGGTAAATTATGAACATCGAAAAGAGACGCGCAGAAATCGCCGCCCGCAAAGCTGAAATCCGTAAGCTCATTGAGGGCGACAGCGAGAACAAGCTCAACATGGACGACCTCGAGAAAGAGCTCCGCGAGCTCAACGAGGAGGACGAGAAGCTCGAAAAGAGACAGGCTATCGAGCGTATGCTCAACGGCGGCGCGGCTCCGGCCTCTCCCGCTGGCCTCTCTAATCCCGTCGCTCGCTCCGCAAATCAGCCCGCGCCGGAGAGCGCCGAAAAGCTCTATCGCTCCGCATGGCTCAAGACCTTGCAGGGTAAGCCGCTGACCGACGACGAAAAGCGCGCATACTCCACGGCGGCAAACTCCGGCCTCCCCATTATCCCGGAGACGACCGCAAATCAGATTATCAAGAAAATGTACGAGGTCGCGCCGATTTTGCAGAGATGCAAGATTTTCCACGTTCCCGGCAATTTCAAGTTTGCTATCGAGGGTACGAACGACGAGGCCGCGCTCCACACCGAAAACGCCGCCATTACCGCCGCGAGCGACTCCCTCGGCTCCGTCTCTCTGACCGGCTACGAAATCGTGAAGCTCGTCAAAGCCTCCCGCGCTTGCTCCGAGATGGCGCTTTCCGCGTTCGAGAGCTATATCGTCGAGGTTATCGCCGAGGCCGTCGCCCGCCGCATTGAAAAGTACATTTTCACCGGCACGGGTACAAATCAGCCCGGCGGCGTTAAGACCGCCGGTAAGGGCGCGAGCGGCGCGTACACCGACGACACCGACCAGATTACCGTAGAAAAGACGGCCTCTCTCACCGAGGCGAATGTTATCGCGCTTTACGGTCTGCTGGGCGACGGCTACGAGCGTAACGCCGTTTGGTGCATGAACAAGGCGACGTTCTTCTCTGACTTCTTCCCGCTGATGAACAAGAGCAAGAACAACGTTATCGAGTTCGCAAACGGCAAGTATTACATCATGGGCGCGGAGGTCTACTTTACCGGCTCTCTCGCCGCACATGAGGCGTATCTCGGCGACTTCTCCTATATCATCGGCAACTATTCGCAGGATATTACCGTCGTCCGCTCCGAGCACTCCGGTCTTGCTACGAACAGCATCGACTATCTCGGCGCTTGCGTGTTCGACTCCAAGCCGGTCGCGGGCTTCGGTGCTTTCGTGCATCTCGCAAAGGCGGCGGCTTAATAGGAGGGCTCGAGTATGGCAGTCGGTGACGAATATCTCGCCTCCGTCCGCCATAGCGTGAGACTTTCCTCCACCGTCCACGACGGGGAATTGACCGACCTCATTAACGCCGCTCGAGCCGACCTTGTGCTCGGCGGCGTTCTTGAGGCAAAAGCGAACGACGAAACCGACCCGCTTATCAAAAAGGCGGTGACGACCTACGTCAAGGCGGAGTTTGGGCTCGACAACGAGGACGCGGACAGGCTCCGCGCCTCGTATAAAGAGCAGAGAAACGGCCTCTCGCTATCGGACTCCTATATCGCGGCGGAGGGGGGATAGCTCATGTACTGGCGCGACGTTGTGACGCTCAAAGCCGTTACGGAGGGGCGCGACGCGGACGGTTTTCCGAAAGAGACAATCACGAAGACGACCGTTTTCGCCGACGTGTCCTCTACCAAGCGGAGCGAGTTCTACGCCGCCCGACAAGCGGGTATCTCGCTCGCGCTAACGGTGAAAGTCCGCGCCGCTGACTATAACGGTCAAGAGCGGCTCTCCTTTGAGGGCAAAGAGTACAAGGTCGAGCGCGCATACACGGAGGCGCGGGAATACTACGAGCTTAATTGCTCCGAGTTTAGGGAGGCGAGCGAATGAACGTAAACGCTCTTTTAGTAGATACGCTCGACAGCCTCCTCCCGACCGCCGACGGCGTGTATAAGGGCGCGGAAACCGAGTATATCGTTTTCAACTATACCGCCCTCCCGGCGGATTTTGGAGACGACGACGCGGCACATTACCGCTATCTTGTGCAAGTCCACCTATACGCTCCGCTTGAGAAAAATACCCGTGCATACCGGCGGGAGATTTCCCAGCGGCTCGTCGCGGCGGGCTTTACCCGCCCGACGGTAACTCCGGCCTCCGATGAACACGGACAGCATTACGCATTTGAGTGTGAAATCGTGGGAGGCGTTGACGATGGCTAATCTATCCACGAGCGGGCTCGAGGAGCTTATCGGCGGATTTGATGCTATCGCAGAAATCCCGGACGAGATAGCTCTTGAAATGCTCGTTGCAGAGGCGGAAGTCATTGCACCAGCGCAGGAGGCCGAGGCTCGCGCTATGCTCTCCGGCAAATACAGCACCGGAGAAACGGCGCAAAGTATTACCTACGACAAAAAGCTCAAGAAAACAGCAGATGGACGAGCTATCTATGTTTACCCGAAAGGAACTCGCCGACATGGCAATAAGCGCCGTGCCGCCGAGGTCGCTTTTGTAAATGAATTTGGTAAACAGAGTCAGCCCGCCCGCCCATTTATTCAAACGGCAAACGAGAAAGCGGCAGACCCGGCAACCGACGCGGCGGCTCGGGTATACGACGATTTTCTCAAATCGAAAAACTTT
>OLOT01000733.1_pt1 | contig 22811 bp, 7 predicted proteins | sample 1671991 | NCBI WGS metagenome assembly OLOT01 (sample SAMEA3136634, study PRJEB25190) | human gut metagenome | biome: human gut; feature: human-associated habitat; material: faeces | place: Austria | collected 2013
TGCCCTTGAGGGTCACTTTTACGGTGTATTTGCCCACATTCTTCATGCCCTTGGGATAGCTGATTTTGTAATCCGTACCGTTCTTCAGGGCCTTGCCCTTGCTGTTTTTCACGGTCACGCCGGGGCGCTGCACCTTGCCGTTATAGGTATAGGCGGTCTTATTCAGCTTGATCGTATTGACCTTATAATAGGTCTGCAAGGTCTTGGTGTATGTGACCTTGCAGCCGGTACGGGTACAAGCATAAGTTGCCGTCCGCTTGCCGTCCTTAGAAGTCGTGGTCTTGGTCAAGGCACGACTTTTTTCTTTGTAATTATGGCCCAGTGCCGGGACAATATCCCGGTGCACCTCATCTGCACAAATGGAGCAGAAGTAGGGCGTGTAGCCCGCGGTGGTGCAGGTGGGCAGTACCGAATCCCCCGCCTCGTAATTATGCTCGTGACTGCGGATTTCAAATTTCACCTCAGCGCGATAGCCCTGGTAGTACACCGCCATGGTATTCATACCCTCGGCGCCACAGCCGGACATATCCACGATCACATCGACGCCGTTAATGCTCAGCACACCGCCGGCATTTTTATAACACCATTCCAAGGGCTGGGTGGCGTTCTTAAATCCCACCAGCAGTTTCAATTCATCGAGCACCGCTTGGGGGTTGTAGCCGTTAAACACTGTCTTGCCCTGCAAGTAAGCACGCAGCCCCAGTTCCTCCGTCAGCGCACCGCTTGCACCACTGATAAATGTAATATCTACATCGGAACCCTCACTGGTAGGCAACCATCCCCAAACATGGTAGGTATATGTTTTGCCCTTTTCCAAGGTGGCGGTTATATAAGGTCTGCTATAATCCTTGGCGTTGGGACGGTATGGATACTCCCCTTCCTGCACCTTTCCGCCCGGGAAAGTCAAACTTGCGTGCGCATTGCGTCCGCTTTCGCCGTTCGGATTGTGTACAAAAAAGCTCAGAGTATACTCCGCCGTGTACTGGGGAGTAAAGGTCAGCGTGGCCTTTTCGCCTTTTGCATAGGAAACTACATGTTTTTGGGTCTCAGCAGAACGAAACAAGGCATGGCTTAAATCATAAGATGTTGACGCCGCCCATGCCGTCACCGGCAGGGTGCACACCAGCAGTAGAAACGCCAGTAGAAAACTGCCCAGGCGTATAGTTTTTTTCATAATCGCACTCCTTTGCTGCCCTTATTGTAGCACAGGCCGGGCGGATTGTAAACAGGAAAGTTTGTCAATAGGTATAGCGCAGCACGGCGGAATACACCGTGTGCAGGGCGCCGTCTGCGTCTGCATAAGTCAGGTACGCCCGTGCGGCGGCAGTGCCCACATGGGCGGAAATGCCGTAGTACAGCACAAACTGGCCTTCCGACTCCGTAGAGCGGTTTTGCGCGCAGCGCACCGTGCCGGCGTCCGTACCGGTGCCCGGCTTACCGGCCATCTCCAACACCAGGTCATCGTCTGCCAAATTCTTGCCGTACAGGAAGCCGGAGGTCACCAGTCGGTTCCCCTCCCCGGCCATGGACCGGGTGGCGGCAAACATCACCCGCCCGGTATCCGACTGCAACTGGGCGGAAAGCAGCGACACAGAGGGTACCGGCGTCAGATCATCGGTGCGCTTCTCCAGCGCCAAATCGGCAACCGCATAGAAGCTGTACCGGCTGCCATAACCCAGCACCCGCCCATCGGCTGAAAAGCCCTTGGCATCTGCCGCAGACACAGTAACCCGCGCCCCATAGGCAACAGTCAGACTGTCCCGGGCAGTTTGGCTGCCGCACTGCAAGGTGCAGCCGGGGGCGGTGATGGTCAGCTGCTTGGCTCCACCGGCGCGGTACAGTGCCTGCACGGTCAGGGATCCGGTGGAGCTGTGGATCTGCGTCGGCGTGTAGGACCAGCCGACAAAAGTATAGCCGGTGTAGGTAGGCGGCGTGGGGATCTTTACATCCGCGGCACTGTCCACCTGTTGATAAGACAGCACATTGGAAAACGGGTCAATAAACAAAAAAGTCAGCCGGTCGCTGTCGTCCAAAAACAGCGGCGTGTAGGTGGCGCTGGCCACCGGGGTAAAGGTATAACTGGCATCGCCGGACAGAATCTTATTCCCCTGCTGCCAACCGGCAAAACGGCAGCCGCTATTGGGCAGAGCCAGCAGCGTGCAGTCCTTGCCCCGATCTACATAAATCCGGCCGCCGGCGGTCACGTCCGTATCGTTAAACAGCAGTGCGCCCATATCCGCGCCGGGGGTAGCAATGCAAAAGCCGTCGTAATCTACAAAATTCGCCCGGGTGGTCGCGCTGCACCGGCTGCATCCCAGTAGGTCATAACCGCGGGCAGTGGGCGTAGCCGCCACCCGTTCCAGCAGCACAGAATAGTCGTGGGCCAAATTAAAATCCGCCGTGGCGGTGTAGCCCATATAGTGCACCTGTACCGTGTTCTTGCCGCAAGCACCGCAAGCGGACAGATCCACGATCACATCGGCGCCGCCCACCAACAGGCTCCCCATCGCATCCTTATACTTCCATTCTAAGTGGGCACCGGTGCGATCCACAATCAGCAGCTTCATTGCATTCAGCACCGCCTGTTGGCTGTAGGCAGTAAATTCCGTTTGGTCCAGATACAGCCGCAGCCCTACCTCCTTGGAAAGGGTGCCGCTTTCGCCGCTGGTAAAGTCCACGTCTACCGTTGCGCCGGTACTGGTTGCCGTCCAGCCCCAAACCGAGTAGGTATAGGTTTTGCCCTGCTCCAAGGTAGCGGTCAGGTACGGATGGCTGTAATCCTTAACGGTAGAACCGGTACGGTTAGGGTATTCAAAGGCCGTGACCGTGCCGTCCGGGTTCGTCAGGCTGGCACGGATATTCCGCCCGCCTGTCACATGACCGTACAGCTTTAAGGTGTATTCCGCCGTGTACTGGGGCGTAAAGGTCAGGTTTGCCGTCTCACCGGCGCCAAAGGAAAAGGCATTCGTCCGGGTACGGAACAGGTAGTTCTGGTTCAGATCTACCGAGGTGGTGGCACCGTAAGTGACCCCCGGCAGGGCACAGCAGGCCAGTACCAACACCAGCACCAGGCACGCCAGGCCCTTTGTCATTTTTTTCATACCGCCGCCTCCAATTCGTTTCGTCTGCTTTCATTGTACCATAAGTGCCGCTCCATTGCCATAGAAAAACAAAAAAAGCCGACGGTCACCCCGCCGATCCGTACAATACCGACCCGGTGCAACCAACCGACCGCACCGGTAAAGCAAAAAAAATCGAGCCGAGGGATTGCTCCCTCGGCTCTTTTCGCTCGAGCAATTATTTTACTAATTGCAATTAGTCGTCTTCGCCACCAATAATTTCAGGACCGCTTGCGGTCATCACATTGATCTGCTGAAATTCCTTGACGTCGACAACAGGCTTAGAATAAGCTTCTTTCATGAAGACATTCCTCCTATTCCTAAATTGCCTTATATCGCTGCCGGCAGTTGCCCGCCGGCAGGAGCGATAAATAGGTGTTTACGCGATTAAGCGTAAGTGTGGTTCATCACATCAGAGTACACGGTCTGCACTTTGCCCTTCTGATCCTTGTAGGTCAAGAATGCCTTAGCAGAGGCAGTGCCGGTCTGAGCGGAGATACCATAGCTCAGGATGAACTGAGTGCTGCCCTCGGTGCTGTTGGCATAAGCAGCCTTCACAACGCCGGAGTTATCAGCGGAACCCTTCTTGCCAACGTTGGCCAGAGTCAGGTCAGCATCGGTCAGGTTCTTACCATACACAAAACCGGACTTCAGGTAAGTGCAGCCATCCACCATAGCGCGGGTAGCAACGAACTCAACCTTGTAAGAACCGGCAACCTGGTTGGCAGAAACAGCAGCCACAACGGGAGCCTGGGTGGTAGCGGAAGCCGCCTTCACAGTTACATCAGAAGCAACATAGAAGGTGTAGCTGTCGCCGTAAGCAACGATCTTGCCGTCGATAGCCCAAGCGGTAGCGCCGGCCTTAGACACGGTTACCTGGGTGCCGTAAGGAACGTCAGCCAGAGTACCCTGTGCGGAGTTGCTGCCGTAAGCAACGGTAGCATCAGCGTCAGTGGTTACAGTGTAGGTAGCGGCAGCGTCCTTCTCATACTGTGCATAAACAGTCATGGAGGAGGTAGCGGCCTTAATGGTAGCCTCATCTGCGGACCAACCGGTGAAGGTGTAGCCGGTGTAGGTGGGCGCCTGCGGGATCTTCACATCTGCGCCAGAAGCAACAGACTGAGAAGAAATCACGTTGTTGAACATATCAACAAAGGTGAACTGAACGGGCTTAGCGGACTCAGCGAACACGGGCGTGTAGGTGACGTCAGCGATAGCCACGGTGGTGTAGGTAGCATCGGTGGAAACGATCTTGTTACCAGTCTGCCAGCCTACGAAGGTGCAGTTCTCATTGGGAGTCGCAACCAGGGTGTAAGTGCCGTTCTCAGCGAACTTCTTAGAACCACCGGCGGTCACATCCTGACCAGCCAGGGTTACAGAGCCGTTCTCCACAGCATTTACGGTTACGGTCACACCAGCCAGAGCCGGAGCGGTCTCCTTGGTGTAGGAGTAGCCGCAGTCCTTACAGGTGTAAGTGGTGATCTCGGCCTGATCCAGAGTAGCCTCCTGGGTCACCTTAGCGGTGAAGTCGCAGGCCTTGGTCTCCTTGTGAGAAGCGTCATTGGCGCAAACGCGGGTATGGGTGGCATCAGCCTCTGCAGTTGCAGCGTCATGGCTCCACTGGCCCCAAGCGTGGCCGGTAGCCGGGATAGCTACAGTGTAGGTGCCGCCGCACTCGGTGCAGGTGAAGGTCTTCACGCCGTCCTCGGTGCAGGTAGCAGCCTTGGTCTCCACACCATTATCGAAGGTGCACTTGTCAGTCTTAGTCGGCTGGCTGCAGGTACCCTCGCCGGTGCAGGTTGCCGTGTGGGTGTAATCCTTACCCTCAACGAAGGCCTCACCGCTGGTGTAATCAGCAACGGGGGCACCGTAGTTGTGGGTATGACCCAGAGCAGGCTTGGTCTCCTCAGTGTAGGAGTAGCCGCAGTCCTTACAGGTGTAAGTGGTGATCTCAGGCTGATCAGCAGTCTGGTTCTGGGTTACCTGAGAAGTAAAGTTACAAGCTGCGCTATCGGTATGAGTAGCGTCATTCGCGCAGGTGCGGGTGTGCTTGGACTCAGCCTTAGCGGTAGAGTCGTCATGCTTCCACTCGCCCCACTTGTGACCGGTAGCGGGGATAACCACGTTATTCTCGCTGATCACATAGCCGCAATCAGAGCAGCTGGTGGTCACGGTCTTAGAACCGTCCTTATCGCAGGTGGCATCCACAATGTTGCTTTCCAGAGTCTGCGGATTATGCGGCGTGGTGGTCAGCTTAGCAGTGAAGGTGGTGTCTGCGGAGATGGTCGCCGTGGTGGGATCGGTATCCCAAGCATAGCTGTAGTGGCCGGCAGCATCGGGAGCCTTGGTGGGCAGAGCCGGTACAGAAGCGGGGCTCTTGCCCTCTTCCACAGTCTCGGTGCCCAGAGAAGCGCCGTCCTCGGTCACATAGTTAACGGTGTAAGACTTGGTCTCAGGCGTGCTGGTGCCACCGATCTTCAGAGTACCCATAGCCGGAGTGGTGCCCTCATACTCGGTCATACCGGTTACAGTGTACATACGATCGGGGTCAACGGAACCCATGTGCAGGTTGCACAGACCGGGGTCGTTGGCCGGCCAATCATTCACGCCAAACTTCAGCAGGTCGTCGGAAATCACAGTGCCTTCAGCAACCTGGAAACCAACGGTACCCAAATACAAGCCCTGCAGCTTAACGCCCAGCCCATCATCGCCGCCCAAGGGGCCATCGGTCTCAAAAGTGTAGTCGTCGCCAACATACACAACGGAACCGGTCTCCGGCAGATGCGGAGTAGCGATAGACAGAGCATAATAAGTGTCATTGAACTTTGATGCAGCATCGATCAGATAAGCGTTGCCGTCCGCATCAGATACATTGGAAAAAGAGGGAACCATCATACCGCTGTCGCCGGCGGTGAAGCCCTTAGCGGTTCTCTTACCCATGGTCAAAGCATCATCCCAACCGAAGGACAGGGTGCAGTCACCAAACTGGCCGCCGTAGTTCTTCAGGATGAAGGAAGCAGCTACATAATATTTACCGCTACGGATTGCAGCAGCCGGGAAATCGGTTTTGTTAGCAGTCTTACCGGTCAGGTCAACCTTAGAAAGATCTGCATATGTGTCGTTATTTGCAGAGTTTTCCCACTCTGCGTCACCATTCGTGATAAAAGATTCGTTCAGACCGGTGTAAGCCGTCCATACGATATCTACCTCAGGAGCAATATCAGCCGCTGTTACATAATCTTCTTTTGCAACAACATCGCCGGGCTCATAAGAGTTAGCAGCCAGTGCAGAGATGGGAGCCATGGAGACTACCATCAAACCAGCCATCACACCGGAAAGAAGCTTCTTTGCGCTTTTACGCATACGTTCTTTTCCTCCCTAAATCGTTATCAATAACTTAGCTTAGATAAATTACAGTTACTAAACGCATAATAGATTGCATAATCCGTAGCATTCACATAGCCATCATGGTTAAAGTCGCAATCCGCATTGTAATTCGCTGCGCCTTGCTTCGCGTTGGCGGACGAATAGTAAATTGCGTAGTCTGCGGCGTTGATATAGTCATCCTTGCTAAAGTTGCAGACAACCATACCTAAATCGCCTAAATCCAAATCGCTGTCTGCTACCGTAAAGGTAACCGTGCGATCATAACCATAGGCATAGCGCAATGTAGCGGTGTACTCCCCTGCCGGGAGTGAGGGAATGGTAAAGCAACCGTCATTATTGGTGGTTGCCACCACTTCATCTGCAATCACTACATCGCAGTTGCGAACTGTAAAAGTATCTCCCGCCAAATCCCCATTGGTATTGGCCAGCGCCAGCACCCTGCCGGTAACGGCATGGCCGGTGGCCGGTGACAGATCCGCTGTCATAGGATACAGCGTTGCGGTATAGCCGTCAAAGGCGGTGACCAGCGCATAGCAGTCCTGGTCAGCCGTGCCATAATCGGCATAATCCGCATAATCTGCCTCAATGAAGGTTTGGTTCGGGTCCGTATCCAAGGTCACAATCTTTGCAAAGTCCACAGGCGCTTCCGTAGTAACGGTGACCTGCAACTTCAAAAGGAGCTGACCCGCCGCATCAATGGCGGTGGTGGTTGCGGTCTGGTCCACCCTGGTGATAAAACCAAAATTGATGGTCCCATTCTGCACCAGCACACCGGCGGCGCCAAGGCCCCGCAGCTGATCCGGCAAACTGTCCGACAGCAGATCACTGTGTCCGTTGACCGTCAGCACAGCCGCGTCATAAGACATGGTGTACTGCATCACGGCAAAGGACTGCATACCGGAAAGCGTAAAGGATACGGTATAATCCCCGGCAGACAGTGCATTGCCGTCTACCGCCCGGCCCTCACTGTCCGTAAAGGTACAGGAGAGGTGGGGCTGCTCGGTGCCCAAGGTACCCTGGGCAGCCAGCGGGGTTATAGAGGTTAAGGTCAAAATCAATACAAACGATAAGAAAGCAGCAAGTGTTCTCTTGAGTTTGTTCAATTTCATAATCAAAATCAGTGTGACCCAAGCGGTGCCGAAGCACCGCCAGGGTACTTTAAGTTAGGATTTAGCCGTAGATTGCGTTGCTCAGTCTTGCATTGGAGAATGCATAGTAAACAGCGTAGTCTGTAGCATTGATATAGCCATCGTGGTTGAAGTCGCAAGAAGCGTTGTACTTCGCAGCACCCAGCTTGGTGTTAGAAGCAGCCAAATAGGTAGCATAGTCAGAAGCATTGACATAGCCATCCTTATTGAAGTTGCAAACAAGCATACCCAGGTTGCCCAGATCCACATTACCGTCCTTCACCGTGATGGTGACATTACGGTCATAGCCATATTTATAGTTCAGGGTTGCGGTGTAAGTACCGTTTGCCAGAGCCGGAATGGTGAAAGTACCATCCTGACCGGTGGTAGCCACGGTCTCGCCGTTGATCACAACATCACAACCGATAACGGTGAACTTTTCGCTTGCCAGCTCGCCCTTGGTGTTCGCCAGAGCAAGTACCTTACCGGTTACAGCGTAGCCCTCAGAAGGAGCAGTTGTGCCCTCTTCAAGAGAGTTCTCTGCATCAATCAGGTTCTTGTAAGCGGTGAAGCAAGCAGACAGGTTGGCGGTGTAGTTGTCCTTATCAGCCGGAACATAGGTGGCAGCGTCCTTATGGGCGTAGTCGCCGTTACCGGTGGTCGCAACATCTACAGCAGCAGCCAGTGCGTTCACATAGTTGGTCCAGGACTCGTCGGTGTAAACCTTCTCGCCCTTGTTAACCAGCTTGCCGCCCTCAACAGCACCGTACTTCGCGGAAGTCGCGGTGGTGGCGATTGCAGCATTCTTGATGGCGTTGCCGTCTGCATCGACCTTACCGGAATCTGTCCAGGTGGTGGTCATTGCGCTGTAAGCGCTGCCGCTGGCGTGAGAAACCTCAGCCTCCACCTTGTCGCCGATATAGCCGCGCTCGGTCACAGTGCCCATGTACAGGCTAAACATACGAACTGCCTCTTCAATCAGCAGAGAAGAAGTGCTGGTGGAGAATGCATAGGTATAATCCGCAGCGTCATTACCGTTGGTGTTTGCCAGGTCAGCAATGGTCTGGTCGATCTGGTTCCAAGCGCAGGTGGCAAGCACCGTCTTGGACTCGTCACTCTTCAGGTAAATATCTGCAGCGTACATCTTTTCAGCATCCTTCGCCACGGATACCATCTTCTGGTACTCGGGCAGATCGAAGTTGGCGTCCGTCATACCGTCACGAATGGAAGAAACATCCGTGAAGATCTGACCGGCAACGGTAACGCTCAGCATCTGCGCACACTGATCCACAGCATAGCGCATCTTGTCTCTTGCCTGCATGGCAAGTGCACGGGTTTCCTCACTACCATTGTTGACAATGGACTTCTCGGTCACCATGTGCTTCACAGTGAAGTCCTTGCTCACGGCAACGCCATTGGCATTGTAGTAAACGAACTTCGCCTGATTGAAGGTGCCTTCCTTTTCAGCACCGTTGATCGCATAGGGAGCAGCCTCATAAGAGGTGGTATCCCATGCGGTGGCATAAGCCTGGGCGTTCAGGAAGTACCAGGAAGAACCGCTCTTCACAACAGTCTGGCCGGTGGGATCGGTAGCCGTGGTGTAAGCCTGACCACCAACATTGGTGGAAGTCGCACCGGTTACATCAGCATCGGTCAGAGCCTCCGTGGTGTAATAAAGCTGGCTCATAGCGCTGTCAGCATAGTAATAAGTGCCGTCAGTCGTTGCATAAGCAGCCAGAGCTGCAGGCAGCTGATCCAAGGAAGTTACGGGCTTGGTTGCAGGCTCGCCGATCACGGTCTTCACCTCAGAGGTAACAGGCGTCTTAGCGAACGCACTGGACAGAGTGCCGGCAGTGGACAGATTCAGCGGAGACTGGCGGGCCTCAAAGCCGGCAGCCAAAGCAGCGGTTGCCGCATCATAGGTTGCAGAAGAGCCGCTGGCCTTATCGTAATCCTTAAAGTCAGAAGGTCTGTAGTTCTTAATGTAGTTATTCAAAGAATCGTACGCACTATTGAACTGGCCACGGTTACCATCGTCAGCAACGGTCACTTTCAAGCTACCGGTTGCCGAGTGGTTGCCGCAGTAGAAGCTCAACTTCACTTCTTTCTTGGATACCTGAGAAATATCCGTAGAACCATCATACTTGAACAGATCCAAGGAAGAGGAGCTGTCCTTAGACAGGGTTACGGAACCGGTCTGGATGTACAGACCGTCAATGCCGGTTGCGCCGGAAACCTTGCCCAGCAAGTTGCTGTATGCGAAGTCGCCGGAGCCGCTCTTCAGATAAACGGCGGTGTAATAACCGTTGCTATCCTTAACAGCAGCAGCCAGCGCTTTGCCGCCGTTCAGCTCGCTCAGCGTGTAAGCGTGGTTCACACGAGATACGCCGTTGGAGGGAACCTGGCTTGCGGCAACACCCTTGACCCAAGTCTGACCGCCATCGGTGGTGTAGTCTACCTTTTCGTAGTTCAGCACATCACCGGTGAACTTATCAAACGCGGCCATCATGTTGGAATTGTTTACAGTTACGGTCTTGTTGCTAAAGGAATCCTTAACAGAACTGGTGCTGTAAGCAAAAACGCCGTCCAAAGTCTTGTCGGGAGAACCGGCAAGGGTACGGTCATAGCCAAGACGAATCTTGTAGTTCTTCACTGCATCCAGGTTAGAGCTTGCCAGAACAATATCGGTAGGATAGCTTACACGGAACGGCTTCTGGTTCAGGTAAGCGTTACCAAAGTAACCGGTGTTGTTCACGGTAGCCTGACCATCGGCGGTCTTACCGGAAGAACCATTGGAGAATCTGCTGTCCTGAGAACCGCCCGGATACACAGAATCGGACCAGTTCTTCTGCGGAGTCACAAACTGATAAGTCTTGCAGGTCAGGCCGGTGTAGAGGGCCTGGTTGGTGTTGGTGTCGATAATGTTGTAAGTAACGGTGTAAGTTACTACAGTATCTTCATCAAAACCGCCGTTGGTAACAGTGAAGGAAGCGGACTTCTCAGGAACAACTGTCTTGCTGGAGAAGTCTACGGTGCAAGCACTGTTATCGGAAACCACATTCGTGATCTTAATGTTGTAACGGCCACGAGCAACGAAGTTACCATCGGCGTTCTTTACCGCACGGTTCAGACCGTAGCAGTTATTGGTAACCGTCAGCGTTGTGGTGGTGGTGTTACCGCCATAGCTGAGGGTCAAGTTGCTGTCTGCCACACGAGCGGAAGCCAGCTTCATGTTATGATCCGCCAAAGTGGTGATCAGGCCGCCGATCAAATTGTTCACAGCTTGTACGGTGTACATAGCGCCGGGCAGGATCGTATCGGTCTTGCCGCTGTCGCCGCCTACACCGCCGCTGGCTTCATACACATTGTATACCAGGGTACCCAGTACGCCGAAACTGCTGTCGCTGGAAGTACCGGCAAAGGTATCCTTCTGCAGCAGATCGTCGAAGGGATGATTGTTGGTCGCAGCAGCGGGAACCACATTACGGGCTGTGCCGTAGCGGCCGCCGAATACAACGTTCACCAGATCAGCCAATACATTGTAAACGGTGCGGATAATGCCTTCGCTCTTGATGGGCGGTGCGGAAACCATGGTCAGCAGACGGGTTACAAACCCGGTTACGCCATACTGGCCGTTCGCATCTGCCACACCAATATTCAGCATACCCTGGATCACATCGGTGTAGATCAGCTCTTCGGAATTCAAAGCGCCTTTCTTTGCAGAATCGCCATACTGCAGCACGCCTGCAACAGGCAGCAGCTTGTTGGCGATCACATTGATGTTCTCCCACAGGGAGTTGGACAGCTTCACCAGGCAATTGCCTTTGGTGTCGCAAACGCCCAGAAGATTGGCAATACCCTTGCCATGCTCGCCGTCCTTAAAGGTGTCGGTGCCGGCATAGTAAACAACAACGGAATTCAGCAGATCAAACAGAGAAACGCCGTCATTCAGAGTAGCGGTCTCCGGATTCCACAGGTTGCCGTCCTTGTCGTGCATGATAATATAGGGGCTCATTACATAGCCCACAGCATCACGAGCCATCAGCAGCAGATTGTCAATGGTTACATCGTACTTACCGTCTGCGCCCTTCTGCACCAGAGAAGAGTAGTCGTGATCCGGCAGCACATAGCCCAGATACAGCTGCAACGCCAGAGCAGCTACGCCCTCTGCATCGTCGCAAGCGTCCAGGTCCTCATTGTGGATGCCCTTCTTGAAGTCGGGGATATTCCGCAGTGCAGAAATTGCAAACGGAATCATCGCGCTCTCCAGATTGGCCTCGGTCAGAGCAGTGCCCTCGCCGTTCTCATGATAGAAAGCGCCAAGAATGTTCGCATCCGTTTGATCACAGATGAACTGCAGCACCTTCAGCATATTGCCAACCAGGGTCTGCGCTACATTGCCGGGATCCTCGGAATTTACCTTCGTCAGACCGCTGGCATCATAGCTCGGCAGGAAGTCCTTTACTGCGGCAACCAGGAAATCATTCAGCGCTGCCAGCATGGAGCTGTAGCTGCTGTAATCATTTGCCATGAATGCCTCAATGTTCTTCATACCGGTCTCAGCAAAGCTGCAGTTCAGGGGGCCGGTTGCCTGTTTAAAGTAGTAAACAGACATGGGGCTGAAACGCAGTTTGTTGAACAGGGTGGTGGAGTCAATATCTCTCCAGGTGTAGGTAGGAGCCTTCACCAGGTCACGGCTGTTGTACTTCTCCAGATCCGCCTTGATGTAAGCCAGATAGGAAGCCGCATCCTTGTACTCTTCGCCAAGGGTCTGGCCGGGCTTCAGGTCCTTTGCAGCCTTTTGGCACTCATAAGCGGCCCAAGCCTGCACATCGGCAGCGCCGTAGTTGTTGGCTACATTGCTGTAGTCCCAAGCCGTGTTGTGGGTCGTGGCACCGGTGTACCACATATAGTAATTGTAGTCGTAACCGCCCACACCGGAATTCAACTGGCCCAGCGTATCCTTCAAGGCGGTGTTCCACGCCATCTCAAAGGCTTGGAAGCCAAAGTCAAACAGCGTATCTGTGGGCTTCAGCACCAGCTTCTGATCCTGATAACGGAACAGATATACATTACCGATGGCCTCGCCGTTCTTGTCATGATCCTCCTGCGTTACATAATGCAGGTTGGTCGTGTCAATATACGGTGCGGAACCCTTCTCCAGATACTGTGCGTATCTGTCTCGAGAATTGGTACCGTCGGCGTATGTAATCTGTGCGGTAATGTTGCTGAGCAACTGGGTGGAGAGCTTATCAAGCAGGATGGAATCCAGCTTGCTGGTCTCCAGACTGGGATTGTTCCGGATCTGCGCCTTCTCCTCTGCAGTAAACCAACCGGTATTCTCCAGAACCAGCTGCTGAACAATATTATATACCATATTGCTCTGGTAGCCGCTGGACATACCGATCAGGTCGCCGAGGGTCTTGTAAACATCCAAGAAGCTGCTGACGACACCCAATTTGAGTTCGCCGCGCAGCAATTTCTTTACGATATTGCCGTTGGCGCCTTCAGGACCCCCGTCGGAAGAAATGTTCCGAACCAGCTTCACAATACCGCGTACAATATCGGTAGAGGAAGTTGCGCTGCGGGACATTCCGTTAACTGCGCTCAAATCTACATAGCGGGCATCGCCGGCCACCAGAAGCAGTCCGGACTTGTCGTTCAGGAATTTGTCCAGATTTTGAACAGTTTCAAGTACCTCATCCACGCTGCCCAGTTTGATGGAGATGCTACCAAGAATGCTCAGGTCGATATTCATCGGTGCGATGTTTGCCTGAGCAAGAGTCAGATCCACAAAGTCCAAAAGGGCTGTGCAGGCCTGCTCATCATTAAGGATGGGCCAACCCAGTGAGTTGAAGTCCAAGTCCTGGTCATGGTACTTCGTGTTTGCCGAAGCATTAGCCGCGGAAGCGACCATAGCACCGGAGAAACAGCTCATCGCCATCAAGACCGCCAAAAAGAGCGCAAGCAACTTGCGGGAAAACTTTTTAGCTTTCACTAATTTTTACCTCCATAGTAATTTGTAATTCTTACGAATAAATGGTTGCGTGTACGCGCCGTCCCATCCTCTGACCATCGGGCAATCCGATATTCAGGATGAAGGCATTGCAGCCGGACGCCATACATTATGAAAATGCGCATAGAAACACATTTACCGCATTCTTATTAAAACACGATGGTCACCAAAAATCAATAAAGAGCCGTGATTTTTCTGATTTTCGGAATGTTGCACAATTTGAGCGGCCGTTTTTTGTGCGAACGGACAAATTTAATTTACACGAAATTAACAATTTGTTCATATTTTATCGCTTAGTTAAAAGGCAATGCCCATTATTTTGCAAGTTTCGACTTGTAAAGGTCATGTGCTTTACGCGAGATTTTCACACGCAAAGGTGTGCCCCTTTACACCATCGATTTTTTGGCGTAACGGCGGGGGAACTTTCACAAGTTCCACAGGATTTTCCACATTTTTTCCTCCAAAACCGGTGGAATTTCTGTCAGCAGTTGTCGAATGCAGCAATAACGATAAACGCGCCCTGATCCTCCACGCAAATCCAAGATAAGAATGCAGCGCAGATCCATCGACCGGACCAAACATGGTCCATCGGCCGGGCCAAACATGGCTTGATATATAAGTAAGCAAAAAAATGTTGTGCCGGAATTTCGCTATAAATCGGGAAATTTTGCCCACCCGTTCACATTTTGTTAAAAAGTTTTCGGAAACCTATTGACTTGCCGTTCTATATTTGGTATAAATATACTGTATTTGTTGTACGCGTGGGTATCCTGCGCCCTTTTAGCAGAGGAATTGTGAACAAATTGTTAACGCAACTTGCAAGCACATCCTCCGCTAAAAGGGTGCGCTGCCCAGGCGAATCCAAAACGACAAGTTCGTCAACATATCAGAAGGAGAGATGAATTATGAAGACGGGCAAAAAGTTACTCAGCCTATTTTTGGCTGTAGTAATGATGGTCACCACCTGCTCTGTCGGGTTCACTGCATTTGCAGCGGACAAAGACAAGGGCATCTGGAAGAACTCCACAAGTGCAGACTCCACCTTTGACGCACTGACGGAACTGGTAGACACCTATGTTCCGGCATTGCTCAATCAGCCGAGTATCAAAAAGGCACTTGAGGAGAAGTTGGGGATGACCGTCACCGACACCACCTCGATCAGTGATCTGATCATGGGTGTGTCTCCCACGCTGCTTAATCTTTTGAGCAGCCCCATGAATAAGGCAGACATCATTGACGGTTACCAGAAAGGGTATTCCGATGTGGCGTATGCCTACCTGGACGAGAAAGATGCGAAGATGAGCTTTTATCAGCTGTTTTCTTTTTGCATCAACAACATTTCGTCCAGCGACGCAGAACTGGCCAAATGGTGCGAGGACACGCTGAGCGATCTGTCCGCCCTGCTGGAGCAGTTCCCCGAGAAACAGGCTAAGCAGCAGGAAGACCTGAGCGCTGCCTATGACGCACTGAACAAAGTGCTCGAGGTGCTGGGTACTGCTAATGGCAGCCTGGACACCCTGGAAGACATCCAGAAAGCTACCGTTACCTACAAGGACAAATCGTACAAAGTAGACGACTTGATTGCTCTGGACGATTTCAAGGATGTAGCTAAGTGCTTTGGCACCTTCACCGCCTACTTCAAAGAAGCCGGCAGCAAGAAGAAAGTCAGCACCATGAGCGAAGCGATTTGGTATGTGCTGCTCCAGTATCAGTCCGACAAGGCAAGCAGTGAACTGGCAGAGGCCGCCAAGGCTTATCTGTGCAAGCTGGCCAAGAAGGACTACAACACCATCAAGGATGACGATGCTGCACTGGCAGCCGCTTGCAAGATCGGTGCTGCCGTACTGGCCAACAACGGCGATGACGCCTTTGTTAGCGAGTACTATGCTGCGCAGCTGGATGATGCTACCGTAGAAGCCCTGCGTGCGGACATGAACAAGAACGTGCCCGGCGGCAGCGCAAAAATCGGTTCCAGCCGTGACACCTTCCAGGCTTACCTGAACGGCGACTATGCAAAGGACGGCATTGCTCCCGTAACGAAGGCTGCACTGGGCACCTACTGGAGCAGCGAGGATCTGAATACGCGTACCGAGGGTATTTACCGCAGAGCGTTGATGGAGAACAAAACTGTCGGCGGCATGTCCCCCGAAGAAGTGATCGCCACCATCAACCAAGATCTGCTAAAGACCTTCTACAGTGGTGAACTGAAAGAGAGCGTTGACGAGGCCGTTGATTTCTACTTTGAGATCACCGATGCCAAGACCATCTCTAATACTTGCAGAAAGTATTCTTTCGCGAAATACGGCTTTAAGGATTCCTTCGCTGTTGCTGCTGTAAACAACGCCATCAATCAGTACATGGTGCTGCTGGACCCTGAGGATCAGGAAGGCGTAACCATTGCAGGCATGACCCTCACCGGTAATGCAGTTATGAACGAAGTGGTCTACAAACTGGTAGAGTCCAAGGTTGACCTGAAGGGCGCGCTCACCGATATATGGATGGACCTGTATGAGCACCCGGTTGAAACCATTATGCAGTTGCTGCCTGTTTTGACCGTTGTGATTGACGAAGTGCTGATCCCCATGGTATTCAACCAGGAGGGTGATCCCTTTAATGGTTTCCTGGGCGGTTTGCTGAGCGGTCTGATGGATCAATACGGCCAGAGCGTTGGCAGCCCCGTCGGTTTGGGCGGCGGCCTGAGCTGGGATTTGAACGAGGTTCTGCCCACCCTGATGCACTGGCTGATCGGCGACACCAACTATGACTTTACATACTACAACATCAGCGGTGTTGAGTATGGCAAGGATGCCGACGGCAAAGATGTGATCGTCAGCCAGGTGTATGGTGACCCCACCACCGGCAAGTACGATGACACCAAGACCCCGGTGATCCTGAACATCTATGCAGCCGATAAGGCGCTGCAGGGTGCCAAGGCATCCGGCATTGCCGATGCACTGAAGCTCACCGGCGACGCTGCCACTGCCGTGAATGAGGCTGTGTCCGAGCTGGCCACCTTCTTCACCGCTGCTGTGGATCAGTATGTGGCTGCCTATGGTGAAAAAGACGCCAAGAGTGGCGCCATGACCAAGGAAGAGGGCACCGTTTACAACCGCGGCATCAACAACCTCTTCGTTGCCCTGCCCAGAATTCTGGACATTATGGGCAAGAACTTCATTGCCAAGTATGATGTAAAGAGCGCTGACAACACCAAGAAGGCTTCCGACTGGTCTTATAGCGATTATAAGATTAAGAGCGATACCGTTGGCGACAAAGCGTTCTTCTACAACCAGTCTTTGGTTAACTTTAAGAACCTGGCAGACGGCGGCAAGCCGGCCAAGATTCTGGATTGCTTTGTAAACATCTTTGTGAACGACTGGTTCAACGCCATCATTGACCTGCTCAATGATGTGACCGCCACCGACAACAAGATCACCACCAACCTGCCCATCATCACCGGTCTGATCCGCGCTATGGGCGGTCTGGGCGAAAAGAGCACCATCAGCGATGTACTCAACGGCGTATTCCAGCTGAAGTACAACGACAAGGCCTCTTTCGTAATGGGCGTGTATAACAAGGATTCCAAGTTTGTTGGTCTGAGCACCGAAAGTGCTTACTTCCTGTTGTCCAACATCGGTCAGCTGGTGAATGTGATCCAGGCCATGGACACCAAGACCAAGAACACCATCGACGTGAGCTTCCCGAAAGTGAACGGCAAGATGGCAAAGATCCAGACCCAGCCCAAGTGGGCAAAGGTACCCAAGACCTCCAGTAAGAGCGGCGCTTCTCTGCTGTCCAATCTGGACTCCGCACTGTCCAAGGTGCTGGAGAACTCCACACTGAACAACTTCAACCTGAACACCACCCCCGGCATCCTGTGCGGTCTGGTAAGCCTTGGTTCTTACATCCTGGGCAGCGATAACACCAACCCGATGCTGAAGATGCTCAATAAGACCTTAAACTTCCTGAACGACGGGGACAAGAAGCCCACCGATACCTCAGACAAGAAGGTTTACACTGAGGATCATCTGACCAATCTGGTAGTTCAGATGTATGTTGCACTGGAGAATGTAATTGATTACTATCTGGTGAACGAGGACGCTCTGGGCCTGAATGTTTTCTACGACGGCAACCAGAAGCTGTACAAGAAGAAGAATAAGGCCGGCAAGCCGGTGTACTACACCAGCAAGACCGGTGCTTACCACTACAACATTTTGGCTGCTGCGCTGAAGGGCTTGATTTCTCCCCACGCAGTGAGCAATCACCTGACCAACAAGTCCGCCGCCAAGAAGCTGGCAAGCCTGCCTACCTGGCACAACGCCATTCGCTTGGACAAGAGCACCAGCGGCTGGACCGGCGCCACCAACATTAAGATCAACTGGGGCTTCCGCGCAGGCAACAACACCAAGTTCTTCCAGAACTTCGGCGAGAGCCTGGGCATCATCACCGATCTGATCGGCGTGCTGACCAAGGATGCCGGTTACTATGACGGTGTACTGTACCCCATCTTTAAGGATCTGGAAAAAGCCCAGGGCTTTAGCCTGGGCGTGTATGCAAAGGGCAGCGTAAAGGACGGCGCAACCGGCCTGCTGGCTATTCTCACCCCCATCAGCAAGCTGCTGGACGGCTTCTACAGCAAGCCTGTCTCCGTGCTGACCAACCTGATCAAGGGCCTGTCCATTGTGATGAACAAGGACCTGAACAATGTGGCGACTGCCGCCATTTACCCGCTGTACAAGGAGATCCACGGCGTATCCAACATTCTGAGCGCAAAGGTGTCCAACCTGATGCCCTCTATGGCAAAGAACGACGCATGGTTCTCCGCGATACTGGGCCTGATCTTTAAGACCAATACGGACGACAAGGATCAAAACGCGCAGAATAAGCAGACGATTGCCCTTGTAACCGGCCTGCTGAAGAAGAGCGCAACCAAGGCTGGCTTGGGCATCAACGATGTGACCGTGATCAACGCTGTAAACAGCCAGCTGGCTAACTTCGGCTTTGAACTGCCCACCACCCTGTTTAAGGACATTGCAAACTGCAAGAATGCAGAGGCTGTTCTGAAGTACCTGACCCACCTGGTGGTCGATGTACTGCAAATTCGCCAGATCATTGATCTGCTGAAAGTCGTGATCGACAATCCTTCCATAAGCCAAGTGCTGGATATGATCAGCCGCCTGACCAAGAAGGATCTGCTGAACATCATCAACGCTGTGATCGCCAAGACCACAGATCCCACCACTGCTTACTGGACCTTCCTCCAGTATGTACAGGAAAAGACCACCGGCTTCTATTATCCCGCCGGTGTGACCGCACAGGACGCCAGCGACGCTGTTGGCGATCTGGACACCATGGTCACCTCCGTGATCGGTCTGCTGGCCGGCCTGGATGTAGTGAAGCAGGATAACCTGAAAGACCTGGTTAGCTCCCTGATCTTCACCAACGCCAACCTGACCAAGCTGGCTTCCGCACTGTACGGCGCCATTGATCCTTACAAGGATTACCTGGGCTATGCCGGCATTGATGTAAGCAAGAAGGGCGTAGCTAAGCTCCTGACGGACGGCAGCTACGGCAAGACCTACTCCTCCGCAGCTAAGGCGATCAAAAACGCCAAGAGCTGGAAGAAGCTGGGCAACATCAACTGGGGCTTCACCGATGGCTCCGCAAAGGCACAGCAGGGCTTTGTAAACGGCCTGGCTGCGATCCTGCGTCCGCTGGACGGCGTACTGTCTCTGCTGCTGGCAGGCGACGACTTGGCCGTTGGCCAGATCCTTACCGATTTGGTGAAGAACCTGAACTTCGGTTCCTCTAAGGACACCGTACAGCTGAAGAATGGCAAACTGCGCATTCGCATCAAGGGCTCTGACAAGTATTCCAAGACCTCTGTACTGGAGATCAACCTGTACAAAGTGATCGAGGATGTGAAGTCCCTGAGCATCTATGGCGGCAATGGTTACGAAAGTGCCATCGTTCCGCTGCTGGAGGCACTGGAGTGCCCCAACGTGAAGACCTACAAGCAGTACAAGGCAGACATTAAGAAGTCTACCGACAGCGTACTGACGGATGTGTTGAATCCCATCGTAGGCTTCCTGAACAAGGTACTGGACGCTCCGTTCGATACCCTCACCGCAGTACTGCCCAATGTGGCATACTACATTGATAATAATGGCCTGGCACAGCTCGTCAACAATCTTCTGTCGCCGGTAACATCTCTCCTTCCGGTACTGAAGAAGAACGGCGTAGATGTTGAGGTCATTGTCAAGGCTCTGGCCGGCAAGTCACTGAACGACCTGGTTAAGGACGCACTGGGTGTGAACATTCACCTGAATCTGAACCACCTGAACAAGTGCGACATCCAAAACGCCATCGTTCCGCTGGTGAACAAACTGCTCAAGTCTAAGAAAATCAACATTCAGTTGCCCAAGATCGACTGGGGTACCCTGGCAAGCCACGGCACAGTCAGCACGGTCAAGAGCGCTGCAAAGAACAGCGAAGGCTATTATAATAGAAAGCACGTTACTGCAAACCAGGGCGAAACGCTGATCGCCGTGCTCCGCTATGTAGCCAACCTGCTGACCAAGAACATCAGCGGTTTGAAGTCCATTTTGGGCGGTATCGACGCGATCAAGGATTACAAGTCCATCATCAACGCGGTACTTGACCAGATCGGCACCTCCTCCGCAGACCAGATCATCCGTGCGCTGTTCTATCTGCTCCAGGAGAATCCCACCAACGCGTTCTGGAATTACAGCGAATACCAGACCAAGGACTACAAGTTCTCTTATCCCTCCACTGTGGATCAAGAATTCTTGAAGAACATTCCGCCTATGCTGGATGGCCTGATCGGTAGCTTGGCTGATCTGAACAAGCTGATCGCTGACGCTGCCTTTAAGGACAGCACCATCAATGGCATGATCACCGGCATCGGCAAGGCACTGGACGGTGTGAAGATCAACGACTCCACCAACCTGACCGCCCTGCTGGCTCAGACCGGCATTGACTATTCTACCAAGACCGTTGCCAAGCTGCTCACCGATGAGTCCTATGGCAAGACCTTCGCGAATGCGGCTGCCGTAATCGGCTCCGCCTCCTCCTGGTCCAAGGTCAACACCTCCGCTCTTAAGTGGGGCGTAAAGGATAAGGATAGCTTCTTTAATGCACTGGCTGCTGTAATGCGTCCGTTCTACGGCGTATTGGATGTACTGCTGAATGATGCTTCTCTGGGCATCTTCAACATCGTTCATATCCCCGGCTCCAACGGCTACTCTTCCGTGGTCGTTCCGCTGCTGGAGGCATTCGGCTGCTACAACATTAAGACCCAGTATCAGTACAGAGAGGACATCAGCAAGGCCTATGACAACATCCTGTTGGATATTGTCAACTCCCTGTGGGATAAGGTAGAGGACATTCTGAATGCACCGCTGCAGACCCTGATGTCCATGCTGCCCAACCTGGCACTGTTCATTGCCAACGACGGCCTGCTGCAGCTGATCGAGAACCTGTTTACACCGGTTTCCGCTCTGCTGGATGCTTTGAAGCCCATCGTGAATGTGAACACCGTACTGACTCAGGTATTCAAGGCCTTCAAAGTGGATCTGAATGGTTTACTGGCTAAGGTTGGCCTGAAGTTGGATCTGAACATTGACCTGTACGATCTGACCGCTATGCTGAAGCCCATCATCGGCGTGGACAACATTGTTCCCCTGCTGAATCAGGTGCTTGGCATGATCAAGATCAAGGGTAAACCCCTGGGTCTGGAACTGATGGATATTGACTGGTTCCAGCTGGCAAGCCACGGCAAGGTGATGACCGATGCTTCTCAGGCTGCCACTTACGGCACGCGCGTGTTTGTAAAGGGCGACGCCTCTGAGACTTTGATTGCCGTGCTGCGGTACCTGGTTGAAGTTGTCAACTACAAGGATAACTACAACACAGTAGCCAGCTTGGTAGGCTCCCTGATCGGTGGATCTGACAACAGCTCCATTACCGATGTGGTAGGCACCGTGCTGAATATGCTGAAAGGCGACACCGACAAAGTAATCGGCGAACTGTGTAACCTGCTTCAGCAGCTGGGTGGTTAATCCCCCATTCCTAAATGAAAATGGCGTACCTTCGGGTACGCCATTTTTGTTACCCGCCGCCGGACAGGCTCCTGTATATAATGTATATAATATAGAACGCCCTTTGGGTGCAGGCTCTCACCTGCCCCGGAGGGCTGCTTTTTTTTCGCCAAGTTTTACGGCTTTTTGAATTTTCTTTGCGAAAGCCTTGTATTGCTTTTGCAATTTATATATAATAAGTGCATAGTAACTTTTATCTCGGTGGTGAATACAAATTGCTCGGTAAATACGCCAGAGTCAAGGTCGTTATGCCTATTGGCTCTACGGACGGTACGGGCTATCGGTATCCGCTGAACTACGGCACAGTATACGGTGAAAAGGACCAGACTGCCTACATTATGGGCATCCACCACCCTGTGCGTAACTTTGACGGGCGTGTGATAGCCGTCCTCCGAAACAAAAAAGAAAAGAAATCCATTTGGATTGTGGCGCCCAAGAGCACACGATTCATTGTCAACGACATTTTGGAATATCTGGACCCGGAGCGGGACTTTCCCGGCTACCGGCTGGAATGCCTTTACGAGAGCAGCTGCGGCGCGGTCATCTTCCATGATATTAAGGGGGAGGTGCGCTACCTGCTGATCAAGAACAAGCGCTCCGCCCACTGGGGCTTCCCCAAAGGGCATATTGAAAGGGGCGAGACCAAGGAGCAGACCGCCCTACGGGAGGTACAGGAGGAAACGGGCTTGCGGGTTAAGCTGATTGAGGGGTTCTCCTGCCTGTCCAAATATCGGATTCGGGATCGGGTTGAAAAGACGGTAACCATCTTTGCCGCCACCACCCCGAGCACGGTGATCCACATGCAAAAGGAAGAAATTGAGGACTACATTTGGCTCACCTATGACCGGGCGCTGTCGCTGCTGCGGTTTGACAATGACAAGAGTATTCTCATTGCCGCCCACGATTTTCTGGACCAAAACAACATTATTTAACGATGGAATCCATGTGTGCTGAAACTGCCTATTTAATTGAACTGACCGCCGCCTTTTTGCGGACCGAGCGGCGCTCCCTTGCCGGCTGTCGAATTGCGTGAACTGCCCGCCTA
>OLOT01000745.1_pt1 | contig 22554 bp, 31 predicted proteins | sample 1671991 | NCBI WGS metagenome assembly OLOT01 (sample SAMEA3136634, study PRJEB25190) | human gut metagenome | biome: human gut; feature: human-associated habitat; material: faeces | place: Austria | collected 2013
AGCGCCCCCTCTCCGTCTCTTTTCAGAGGGGAGGCGGGCGCTTCTTTTTTGGAGGAATGCACCATGATCTGCGATACTCTGGAGCATCTGGCCCGCTACAACGGGCTGCATCCCAATCTGGACACCGCCATCGACTACCTGCTCACCCACGACCTTTCGGCCCTTCCGAACGGCCGCACTGAGGTGGACGGCGACGAGGTATTCATCAACGTGATGGACGCCGCCCTGCACCCGGATGCAGGCTACCACCCCGAATATCACAAATTGTATGCCGACCTGCAGATCGACATCACCGGCGGCGAGGGCTGGGGCTACACCAATGAGCCCGGCGAGGAAGTCGGCGAATATACCGTGGACTGCGGGTTCCAGGACAGCGCCAGCGTTGTGAGCGGTGCCCTGGGCGAGGGGCGGTTCGTCCTGTTCTTCCCCACGGAGCTGCACAAACCCGGCCTGGTACAGGATGGCTGTACCAATGTGCGCAAGGCCGTTGTCAAAATCAAAATGGAGGGCTGAAACAATGGATAAGGAAAAACTGTTTGCTCAGATCAAGGGCGGTCTGATCGTCTCTTGTCAGGCACTGGAGACCGAACCGCTGTATACCAAGGAGGGCGGCGTGATGCCCCTGATGGCCAAGGCTGCCGCCATGAGCGGTGCCGTGGGCATCCGTGCCAACACCGTGCGCGACATCACCCAGATTAAGCAGGTGGTGGACCTGCCGGTCATCGGCATCATCAAAAAGGATTACCCCGGCACCCCCATGTACATCACTGTCACCATGAAGGAAGTGGACGAGCTGGTGGCCTGCGGTGTGGATATCCTGGCAGTCCAGGGCACCGGGGCCCTGCGGCCTGACGGCTCCACCTCCGCCGAGTTCATCCGTGCCATCAAGGCCAAGTACCCGGATCAGCTGCTCATGGCCGACTGCGATAACTTGGAGAACGCCATGCTCTGCGCCGAGGCCGGGGCCGACTTTGTGGGCACCACCATGCGGGGCTACACCCCCGAGACCCAGGGCATCAACGACATCGACTTTGAGTTTGTGCACAAGCTGGCCACCGAGTGCCCGGCCAAGATCATTGCTGAGGGCCACATCCACTACCCGGAGCAGGCCGTCAAGGCACTGGAAGCCGGGGCCTTTGCCCTGGTGGTGGGCGGTGCTATCACCCGCCCGGCTGAGATCACGGCACGCTTCACCGGTGCCATCAACGCCATGAACAAGTAAACGGAGACGCTGCATGAAACAGTATTTTGGCATTGACATCGGCGGCACCGCCGTCAAGCTGGGCATCGTGGACGAGACCGGCAAAGTGCTGTGCAAGGGCGAGCAGAGCGTGAACTTTGACGGCTACCAGACCCCCGTGCTGGACACCGTGCGCAAGGCCGCAAAGGAATTTTTAACAGCACAGGCCATCCCGGTGGAGAACCTTTCCGGCATCGGCGTGTCCGCCACCGGCCAGATCGACAGCCGCAAGGGCATCGTGGCCGGTACCTGCGGCAATTTCCCCAACTACATCGGCAGCCCCATCAAGGCCGCGCTGGAGCAGGACTTTGGCCTGCCCGTCACGGTGGCCAACGACGCCAACTGCATGACCCTCGGGGAAGTGTGGGTCGGCGGGGCACAGGGCTATACCGACGTCATCGGTGTGACGCTGGGCACCGGCGTGGGCGGCGGCATCCTGACCGGCGGCCGCCTGCTGGAAGGTGCCCGCGGTCTTGGCGGTGAGCTGGGCCACTACCGCACCCACGCACTGGACGGCGTACCCTGCACCTGTGGGGCCACCGGCTGCTGGGAGCGCTACGCCGCCACCACTGCCCTTGTGCGTGCCGCACAGGAGAAGAACCCTGCCTGGACAGACGGACGTGCCATCTTTGCCGCAGCAGAAGCCGGAAACCCGGAGGTGCTGGCCCTGCTGGACGCCTGGACCGACGAGATCGCGCAGGGCCTTGCCGGCATGGTGCACATCTTCAACCCGCAGCTGATCCTGATCGGCGGCGGCGTGAGCGCCCAGCAGAAGCTGCTCATCGCCCCCATTGCCGCCAAAGTAAAGGCATCGGTGATGCCCGCCTTTGCCGAGGGGCTGGAGGTCCGTGCCGCACAGCTGCACAACGACGCCGGTATGGTGGGTGCCGTATACTACTTCCGCCAGACCATGGAAGAAAAGGAGTAATTCACTGATGAAAAAGCACATTCTCTGCCTGGGCGATTCCAACACCCACGGCTATTGCGCCGACCCCAACGACTGCGCCGACCACGGCATCCGCTTCAACGAGGACGAGCGCTGGACCTGCCGCCTGCAAAAGGCGCTGGGCGATGAATATCTGGTGACCGAGGAGGGCCTTTCCGGCCGCACCACCGTGTTCGTGGACCCCATCCACGAGTCCATGGACGCCCTCAGCGTGGCTTACGCCCTGCTGAAGAGCCATGAGGTCATCGACCTGCTCATCATCATGCTGGGCACCAACGACGTGAAAGAGCGCTTTGGGGCCAACGCCGCCTGCATTGCAGCCGGTATGGAGCGCCTGATCCTCAAGGCCAAGAGCGTGGACTGCTGGGGCACCAAACAGCCCAACATTCTGGTGGTGGCACCGCCGCCCATCGGGGCCGGGTTCCATGACGCGGTCATGGGCGACGGCTGTGTGGAGAAATCCGCCGGTGTGGCCGAGCAGTTCCGCATCATCTGCGCGCGCCAGAACGTGCACTTCCTGGATGCAAAGAACTGCGAGTTCAACCAGGTGGATTTCATGCACTTGACCTGCAAAGGTCATGCTCAGCTGGCTGAGATGCTGGCAAAAGAAGTTCCTGCATTGCTCTGATTTTCTCATTTCCGGCCCCCTCCGCTGTGAGGGGGCTTTTTTCTGCGGCTTGTATTACGCGGATAAATGGGCTATACTCTTTGCAGATTTTTACACTTGAAAGGACACTGCCATGACCGACTATCTCCGCACGCCGGACACCCCGGCAGACACCTTGCGGGACACCCTGCTGGGTGCCCTTGTGGGCCTTGCGCGCTCCACTTCCAGCGAACCCAAGACCGAGAACACCGACGCCGTGCTCAACGCCGGGCTGCGTCTGGCAGCACAGCCGGATGCCCCGGCCGAAACGCTGCAGCGCATGCTGGACATCACCCGCGCCGAAAAGCACGCGGTGGCCCCCAACTGTGCCACCTGCGCCATGCCCTGCGGCAACACAAAGGACTATGACCTTACCCGGCTGCGCAGTGCAGCGCCCGCTGTCCGGCAGCGCAAGCTGTGGCTGCTGCAGGCCGTGTTCTGCCTGGCTGCACAGCAAACGGATGCCGACGTGCAGCTGGCCATTTACCGGGGCCTGTTCGCCTTTTCCGAGGACTGGGACGAAGAACTTCTGGACCCGGTGATCGCACAGACCGAAAAGCTTTGCCGCCGGTAAAATCTGCACGCCGCGCACGCCGCATTTACCCGATTTGTTTCTCTCCGAAGTACAAAAGCGTCTCCGGTCGGAAATCCCTGATTTCTGCCGGGAAACCGGAATTTCCGCTCCCCGGACGGCTGCCGGAACGTTTCTTTGCATTGCAGATCCTGTTTCCTGCCGGTTTTGCGAGATTTTTTTGGAAAAAGGCTTTACAAACGAACCGCAAAAAATTATTATATAAGTAATTTGTTTAAATCGGAACCTGCACGGCGGACCTTCACGCACCGCTGTGCTCAGAATCCAGAAAGAAGGTTTTATTATGGCTGAGAAAAAGACTCCTGCAGTTTCCCCCGCAACGGAATCTGCTGCGGACCCCAAGACCCGCAAAACTGCCGCAAAGGCACCTGCCCGCCGCGGCCGTCCGCCGCTGGCTCCGGAGCTGTATGTGGAACTGAACGGCAAACAGTACAACATTACCGATGTCATCGACCGTGCCAAGGCCGACTACCGCGCCACCCACAAGGTGGGCGTGCAGTCCTGCAAGGTATACGTCAAGCCGGAAGAGGGCACTGCCTACTACGTCATCAACAAGGTCTCCGGCAAACTGGACCTGTAATTTTTCTGCGTTCCGGGTGCCGCGCACCGCACGACGGAGCACAAACAAAACACGCAAAAAACGCTTCTGCAGAACTCCTGCAGAAGCGTTTTGTTTTTTGCCTGGATGCCCTGTTATTTCTTTGCGCTGCCCCAGAGGAATTTCCGCTTTTGCAGCGGATCCGGATCCGGGATCTCAAACACATAGCGCTCCGTGGCATTGATCACCGTAGTGTTTCCGCGGGTGCACACCCGGGGCAGCTTTGCGTCATAGTTCAGGTGCACATGCCCGTGCACGAACCAGGCAGGCTGGTATTCGTCCAGCAGCTCATTGAAGCACACAAAGCCCTTGTGGGCGCGGTCGGTGCCGTCGTTCAGGCCGCTGGCCGGGGCATGAGTGAGCAGGATGTCGATGCCACCCACCTTGTGCGCCTGCAGCCAGAGTTTGCGTGCCCGGCGGCGCATGGCCGCCTCGGTGTACTGGTAGGTATCTTCCTGGTTGTAGCGGAAACACCCGCCCAGGCCCATGATCCGCAGTCCCTTCCACACAAACACCTGGTCGTCCACACAGGTACAGCCCCCGGGCTCGGCATTTTCGTAGCTGCCGTCGTGGTTTCCGTGGACATATAAGATGGGCACTGCGGTAAAGTTGGTCAGATACTCCAGGTACTTTTTCGGCAGGTCTCCGCAGGAGAGGATCAGGTCGATCCCCTCCAGCTTTTCCCGGGTATTGTAATCCCACAGGGCCTTGGACGGGACATCTGAGATCGCTAGTATTTTCACGTCTAGTTCGCTCCGTTCTTTGTACCGTTGTGCCGGTTATTTCTCCAGACCTTTCAGATTATCCAGACCGTTGATCGCCATCAGCGTCCGGGTCTTGACGTCCAGGTCATCGTAGTGGGGCAATGCCCCCTCTACGCATTCGTCCAACCAATCCATCTCCATCAATTCCTTGGGGCTGTACACCACCGAGGCCGGGGAATGGGGCTGGTGGTTCTGGTCATAGAGCTCATCCGGGAAGATCCGCAGTTCCTCCTGGCTCAGCAGCATCTCCATCATATCCAGCAGATGCAGGGTGCCGCCAGGCAGGCCCTTCTGGTAGTTGATCTCCTCCGCACCGCTCCGCATCCCCCACCAGTAGTTGATAGCCCGGGCACCGGAGCTGCCCCAAGTGCCGTCGAAGATGGAACGGATGATCTCGGTATAAAAAGCCTCCCACTTCCACACCGGCAGGCCCAGGGGGTCCAGGGTGCCGTCCGGCAGCCTGCGGCACAGGCCGTAGTCCCGGTAAAAGCCCTCCGGCTCCTTTTGGCTGTGGGCGTAAAAGATGTCCACATCCGGGCAGTCCGAAAAATCCAGCGGCTTTGCCGGGTCCGGCAGGCAGGACCACCGCAGCACCACCCGGGCCTGGGGCCGCACGGTCTTTAAGCCCTGGGCAAAGGCGTTGAGGGCCGCCGGCACACCGTACACCGGGTGGGGGGCCACATAGCCCACCCGGTCGGTGTGGGTCAGGGCACCAGCCAGCAGGCCCAGCAGGTAGGTCACCTCATAGGCTCGGGGGTAGTAGGTACGCACCAGGGGGTGGGGCGCATTCAGCGAACAGTTCAGGATGCGGATCTTGGGGTGCTGGGCCGCCACCTTCAGGCAGGCGGTGTGCATCCGGGCACTGGTGGTAAACACCACGTCTACACTGTCGTGGGCCAGCTCCTCCAGTGCCTGCTCGGCGTCCACCTCCGGGTTCACGTTCTCCAGGGTGGTGGTGGTCAGCCGGTCCGGGAAGGCCTGTTCCAGGGCGTCCCGGCCCTTGTTGTGGTTCCGGACCCAGGCACTGTTCTCGGCGTTGTTCTCGTGGAGGAAGGCCACCTTCAGCTCACTGGGCTTGGAGCTGAAGATGTTCAGCTTGGACAGCAGCGGCTCGCCGGCACTGGGGGCCGGCTCCAGGGACAGTTCCACCGCCTGAGGCTCCGTAAGCACCTTCACCTCGGTCCACAGTTTTTCCAGGTTCTCCTTCACCTGGGCCGGGGTGGCCTCGCAGGCGTCGGCGTACCGATACACTGACAGATACACCAGCAGGCCGTCGCCGGTGGTCAGCTTCAGGTCATGGCCTCCCAGGGCAATGAACTGCTGCCGGAACACGGTGTAAAAGGACGAAAAGTTCAGTCGGTCGTCCTCGGTCCAGCTTTCCCCAGAGGCCTTGCACACCAGGGTCTGGAGCTTGGCATAGCCTCCGGTGCGGCTGAAGTGCACATAGTTGATCTGGGACAGCTTATAAAAATCCAAAAACTCGTAGTAGATCCGGTTTTCCAGGCTGTCGTTCCGGGCCGGGATCAGCCGGGTGACAGTGCCGGCGATCTTTACCGCCCCGTAGTATTTCAGCACCGACACCCGCTTGTTGCCCTCCTGGACATAGAAGCGGTTCATGAACTCGTAGGCCAGAATGGGGTTCTGGATGCCCTCCTCCAGGTGGGCCTCGCAGAGGTTGGACCACTTGGCGGCAAACTCGGTGTCCGCCTCCAGCAGAGGCATGAAGTTGGGCGCAAAGGCCGTGTGCCGTCCGCTGGTCTTGGTGCCCACGATGCTCTCAGCCGGGATCTCCACCAGACCCAGCGGCTCCTGTGATACGATGTTCACATTGACCAGAATATCGTCCAGCACCGCAAGATAGGGCGACTGGCCGCGTGCCACGCAGGCACGATAGGCGCGCTGTCCGGACTTCAGCGCGTTTTTGTAATCTTCCAGCATAACCTGCTCCTTTCGTCTCCGGTGGGTCGCTGTGCAGCTGCGCTGCACTGTTCAACTCAGTATACCATGAAAATCAGTTTTATGGGAGACTTTGTCGCACAAAAGTGTTGATTTCTCCCCGCATTTCGGGTACGATAAAAGAAATTGATCGAAGGATAGGAGCACACCCATGCACACCGACGCACTTCCCCTGCTGAAAGCCGACGAATACCCCGGCGGTCTGTGGTATTACGAGCCCCATACATACCAGCCTTATCGCTATGTGCTGGGCCGGGTGGGCCGGCACCCGCTGGTGTGCATCGGCATCAACCCCAGCACCGCTCAGCCCGGTGCGCTGGACCCCACCCTGAAAAGTGTGGAGCGTCTGGCCAACGCCAACGATTTTGACAGCTGGATCATGTTCAACGTGTACCCTCAGCGTGCCACCGACCCCAACGACATGGACCGTGTGCCGGACCGCGCCCTGTGCGACGAGAACCTGCGCTGGCTGCAGGCCGTGCTTGCCCAGACCGAACCCACCATGTGGGCCGCCTGGGGCACCCTGATCGAAAAGCGGGATTACCTGCCCGGCCTCATGCGGGAGATGGTGGCCCTGACCCGGGAAAAGGACATTCCCTGGGTGACCTTTGGCAAGCGCAGCAAAAAAGGCCACCCGCACCACCCGCTGTACCTGCGCAAAGATTCCACACCGGAGCTCTTTGATGTGGAAAACTATCTGGACACCTGTTTCTGATCTCATTCTGACCCGATGCGGAGGGACCTTTTTTGACCGCAGAACACTATCATGCCCTGTACCGGTGGTTTGACGCGCACCCGGCCGCCCGGCGCTTCGTGATCGCGCTGGACCGCTGGCTCCCGCTGGTGCCGTTTGTCTGCTACCCGGTGCTGCTGTGCCTGCTCAATGTCCGGCTGGTGCAGCTGTTCCTGACCCGGCAAAGCGCCGCTCCTGATTTGATGTCGGAGATTGCCCGTTCCATTCTGGTGCCGGGCATCACCTTCTGGGTTGGCACCGCGCTCCGTGCCCGGCTCGACCGCCCCCGCCCCTACGACCAGCCGGGTTTTACCCCGCTGGTCCAGAAGGACACCCACGGCCGGTCCTTCCCGTCCCGGCATGCGCTCAGCGCCGCTGTGCTGGCCATGGTGTGGCTGTATTTTTACCCGGCTGTCGGCTGGTGCATGATCGTCATCGCCCTGCTCATTGCCGTGGTGCGGGTGCTCACCGGCGTGCACCATATCCGGGATGTGGCCGCCGGGCTTGCCCTCGGGTTTGCCTGCGGCTTTGTCGGCATGTGGCTGCTGTAACTGCGCCGCATAAAAATCCGAAACTTTTTTCAAATTGTTCTTGACAGACCGGGTTCCGTATGGTATTATACTTCTCGCAGCGTGTGCCGACACACGACTGCCGCCATAAAGGAACCCAATGGGATAACAACGTGCGCCCGTAGCTCAGGTGGATAGAGCAACTGCCTTCTAAGCAGTGGGCCGGGGGTTCGAGTCCCTTCGGGCGCATCTATGTGGTGCCCATAGCGTAGTCGGTTAACGCGCCAGATTGTGGATCTGGAGACCGTGGGTTCGAGTCCCACTGGGCACCCCACCAAAAAGCACCTAGGAACGTAAGTTTCTAGGTGCTTTTTCTTGTTTATACCCCACTTTTTACCACACTTGGGCAAAAATCGGGGTTTTCAGGGCTCAGACTACGCCGTTAATGGTGCTGTCCTGAGCGCTCCATGTGGTGGTGCTGGCTGCACCGGCGGCGCTGGGCGCTGCGGTAGAACTGCTGCCGGTCTTGCCCTTGTAGTAATCAGCGCTGGGGCCGATCACTTTAGCATCGTCGCCAGTGACGCAGGCCCAGTGCTTGGGGTCCAGGGCGCTGCAGTACTGGCGCTGAGCGTCCAGAGCGACGCGGGCAGTCTTAATGATGTGGCTGAATGCGTCCACGCGCTCGGTGGGCGTGCGGTAGTACTGGCGGAAATAGGGGATCATGTCGTGCTGGGCTGCATAGCTGCCAGCAGCGCGCAGCACCGTTTCATTGCTGGCGTTGCGCTCACACAGCGCGGAAAACTCGGCGGCGCTCATAGGAAGCCCGCTGCTCAACAGGCGGAAATCCGCACTGTCAAGCTCTGCGCCATTGGGCGCGGTGCGCTTCAACAGGTCGTCTTTGAACTCCTGTTCCAGACCTGCCAGACGCTGCCGTGCAACGCCGCGCAGGTTCGTCATTGCGTTTTCGCAGTCGATCCGCACGCCGCGCTCGTAGTCCTCAGTATACGCACCAGAACGGCGGCCCGCTGCTGCGCGTTCCATGATTCCCTCATAGTGCACGCGCTGCTCGAAGTAGTCCCGCACGATCTGGCGGGCATCGTTAATGAAATTTGCGTTTGTGTTCATCTGTTGTACCTCATTCTTTCGGTTTGTCTGCGGTCTTGCTGCTGGCGTAGGGACCCACGCCAAAGCGCTGGGCGGCATAGCTCAGGGCCTCCGCCTCGGTGTGAAACGCCCACTTGCCAGGGCCTGCCCAGACCTGCCAGGCCGTCACAACGCCGTAAGGTGTGCGCACCTGCACGATCTGCACAAGCGGAAACTGCGGGTCAGTCGTCGGGTAACGCTGGGCCGTCCAGAAATGCGGCTGCGTCGGGTCCTGCGGCTCCACACGTTCGACGGCGGGAAAACTCGTTGCTGTCGATGTCATTCGTTCGTACCTCCTTCCTGTTCGTCGCTCTCGCTGCCTGCGCCCAGGAGCCCCGGCGGGCCCGTGCGGGGCACGTCGTCAATCATCACCACAGTGGGCACCGCTGCGCCGCCTGCGCTGTCGGAGAAGCGCAGAGCGAATTCCAACAGTGCACGTGCTGCAGCAATCTTGTTGATATCCGACGCGCCGGGGTTGTCCACGATCCTTCGCAGGGTCTCCACAGCAGCGGCGGTGCAGGCGTTCAAGCTCTGCATGGCCTCCTGCATCTGGGCATCCCGCCCGGCGGAAAGAGCTGCGGCGTATTCCGGTTTCTTGCCATATTTTACCAATGCACTCATGCTCATGCCACAGGCGCGGGCCGCTGCTGCGCGGCTTGGGCTGGAAAGTTCAGCCGCCAGTGCTCGCCGCTGTTTTGCTGATAACAGAAAAATCACCTCCTAAATGGTAATTTTTGGTAAATCATTGGATGTTCAGCCCTCCACCGGGGCGGCGTTGGCGCTCCTGATCTGTTCCGCCAGAGCGTCGGCCTGCTCCTTCCAGGGCTTAATTTTGGCGCTGTTCTCCTTGAATGCAGCCTCACGGGAGGGCGAGACCTCCAACGGTGCACCCAGGTTCAGCCGGTCAGTGAACATTGCCATAGCAGCAGGCCAGCGGCGCACGCAACAGCTCAGCGCATCGCTGCCGCCGTCGAAGTAACAGCCGTTCCCGGCATACTCCACGCACCAGCTGCGATAAACGGGGATCTTGAGCACGCCCATCTGCAGCAGCATCACAGCAACGTCAGCGGGCACAAACGGTGTGCCGTAGTGGTCCCGATCCGAACACACGGGCATTGACTCCATGTCACCGATCCATTTTTCAGCAACCACAAAGCGACGCTGCACGCTGAACTTGAAAACCGTGCCATTGACGGGCACCGCGAAGATCTCCACAAACACCTGCGTGTCGTGCTTGTCAAAGTGTGAAGGTGTCATAAGTTACTCCTTTCGGGGCGGTCTCTGCCGCCCTCTTCTCCCCTGCCTGCCGCGCTGGGCGGGGCCAGCTCTGGCCCCCTGCGCCAGTGAGCGCGCGGCGGTCAGGGTCAGTTTTGTAAATTACAAAAAAATGACGTTGCGTCGTTTAGGTGACGGCAGGCGACGGACAATTAGTAAAACTCCCTAATGAAACACTATTTTTCATTTTCAAAAGTTTCCATTTTTGCCGTCGTCTGCCGTCACCCTTGAGGAAAAAAATCAGCGGTCAAAACCAGTCGGGCCGCAATTGCAAGCCATTGTAGATTGCGCCCTGCTTTGTTTTCTTCCAGCGAATACCCACGCCCTCCAAAGCTGCTTTCAGTTCATCGTTGCGCCGGGGAAACTCGCCCGTGCGTTTGCTCCACTCTCGATAAGTAGCCGCCAGCACGCCGCCCGGTGCGCTGAAATTGGGGCCGATCTCGCAGCAGTCCTCTAGGAAGTGGGCCAGCCAGTCGTTTTCTTGGCGGTACTGCTCCACCGCCTCGCGGACACAGGGCGGCGGGTCCAGCTTGAAATCTGCCGCGATGAATCGGCGCGCGCCCTCGATGATCCAGGACAACACCGCGCCGCCCGCATGGTCGAACAGGTGCCCGGCCATGTCCTTGATCTCGCCCGACGTGTTGCGGAACTTTGCCCGGCACGGCACGACGACCAGGCGCGACCATGTGCCAGCATCAGAGCTGCCCACCTTGGGCAAGAAGTTTGTGAAAAGGACGCAGGTGTGCGACGGGATGAACTCGAACGGCTGCTTATACTTCGGCTCAGCGTGCACAGCATCGGTGCTGCACAGGCGCTTGAGCATGGAAACATCAAGCCGCGTTCCTTCTTCAAGCTCTGCTGCCAGCACAAGGCGCTTGCCGCGCAGCTCTGCCAGCTCCGGCAGCTTGTTCCGGTTCGGGTTGACGGTCAGAGCGTCGGCGCTCAGTGTACCCGCGTAGCTGCCCAGAACACGCGCCAACACGTTGAAAAAGGTCGATTTGCCATTGCCACCATTGCCATATGCAACGATGAGCTGTTCTTGGTAGACGTGCCCGACAGCAGCAGCACCCGCCACCTGCTGGAGGTAATCCGCCAACGCAGCGTCGCCACAGGTGAAGCGCTGCACGAAGGTCTGCCAGAGGGCCGCACCCGTGCTGCCGGGGTCCACCGCGCATGCCTTGGTGCACTTGTCCGCCGGGTCGTTCGGTCGTGCCTTGCCGGTCTTGAGATCCACGGTGCAGCCAGGGCAGTTCAGCAAAAACGCGTTGCTGTCCAGCTTTTCCACGGGCACGTCGCAGAGGTGCTGCGCCTCGCCCAGTGTGGCACGGATAGCAGCGCCAGAGCGCTGGGCAATGATGAATCTTACATACGCTTTTGCTGCGTCCTGCCTTGCTTTGGCGTTGCTGCCGTCCTCGATCCCGGCGGCGGCTGCCGCTTTGATATCCTCGCGGGCCTGCACGATCTGCGCGTCAGTCAGGGCATGGAACCGGCGGTGCGCTGCTGCCTCATCGGCTGCGAACTTGCTATTGTCCCACACCAGCCACCCCAGACCGGAGTTATACAGCACCTCGCCTGCGTTGCGGCGCTCGAAGATACGCGCCTGGGCAAGGTTCGAGTAGTCGGAGGGTCGTAGGCCTGCCGCGTCTGTGCTCCCGCCCTGGAGACCTTGCAGCGCGTAGGCTGTCGGGTCCAGATAATCGGCCCTACTGGCTACTTTGGCCTCGTAGGCCCTCACAGCAGCCCGCCAGATAGTCGTTATCTCCTCGTCATCCAGCGGCGGCACACACTGCGCGGCCTTTGCGTCGAATAGTTGGCGGGCCGTGCCATCGTCCGCGCCCTTGGCTTTGAGCACTTTCAGCGCGTAGGCGCTCAGGGTGTCGTTTCGGCTGCCCTGCGGGATAACCTCCACGGAGGCCGCTGCGTGCTCCTCTGGCGGTGCTTCGGTCTCAGGGTCTAGCATCTCGTCCAGAGTAAACAGACCGTCCACGGCCTCGCCCTGAGGCTGCTCAACGCCAAAGAAGAACCGCGCGCCGTCCACACACGCGCTATCATAGTACGGGAAGCGGCTGCACAGGGCTCGCTTGAGCCCTCCCAGCTGCTCCCGGCTCTCGGTACGCTCAATGGGGAAAATGACGTGGAACCGGGGCACCGCCGGGGCCGTGCCTTTCGCCAACAGGTGGTGACGGCTGTACAGGACGTAGTGCTGCACATCGGGCAGGTCGTCCGCGATCTGGGCGGGCTCTACCACATCACCGGCAGCGTTGTCCACGTCGGCAATCAGGCAATCAGCCCACAAAAAGCCCTCGTTCTGGCGGCGATTGTCCTTGAATGCTGCGCCCACATGGTCGTACTGCGCGGCCTGCTGGAGCTGCGCCAGTGTGTTGATCTCGACGGCGTGGGGGTACACCGTGTTCCGGCGATCCCCGCGCACGTCTGCTGTGAATAAGTGAAAAGCCTGCATTTCTGCCTCCTGCTATTCCGTGTATGTAGTCGGGCAAAAGCCGCTCAGGGCGGCGTGTCGGCGGCTGCGTCCTCGTAGATCTCCGCGCGCAGCTCCTTCAAAACCCGGTGGAACGTATAGCCCAGAGTCAACAGGGCATCCGCGCACACGTCCTGCGGGAGGTTACCCGATTCCACAGCGACCTGCACCGCCTCCAGCAGGGCAATACAGCCCTCGAAGTCAAAGGTCACCATGTCAAGCGCTGCGCCACTGGGGCAGCGCTTGAGCTTTCCTTGCTGCTGCATCATCATGCCTCACCCCTTCCTACTGCGGCTCTGGCCTTATAATCGCGGTCTGCCTCTGCTGCCAGCTCCAAAGCCTTTTTGATTGCCTGACGGCGGCTCATGTCTGGCGGAACTGTCACCAGCACCGCACCCAGAGTCATGCACCCATCGCAATCAAAGCTGCTGCCCTTGCGGACGAACACCGGACGGCCCCACCCGGGGACGTGTCTGTAATACTTCATACTCGCTGCCCTCCCCCGCTGACGATCTGCGCGACGTTCGCGCCCAGGCGATACACCGCCTTTTCCGCTGCGGCCTCGTTCCACAGGGCATTCAGATCCACCTGCGCGTCCATGCTCTGGCCCTTCTTGACCTGCTGCACCGCGAAGCCCTGGGTCTCGAACTGCTGCACGATCCAGGGCGCGGGCCGAATGCCCAGACGATCCAGCGCGTTCAAGCGGCCACCGTTGAGCACGACCCGCTCATGGTGCAGCGTGCGGGGCTTTGCTTCCCTGCGGTCGTAGTAATCGACCTCAAAGGCCACCAGCGTGATTTTTTGCATCAAATCCATAACGTTTTCCCTCCAAAGTGTGGTATACTGGGAGGCGGAAGGGTTCCTCCTGACCCGTGCGTAACTCGTTCCGCCCATGTGGTCCCCTCCTGATCTGCCATCAGGAGGGGATTTTTGTTTTTACTCTGCGTCGGTGTCCTCGTCGGCCTCTGCGGGCTCCTGCTGGGCGTTCTCGTCCTCAGCGGGCAGATACTCCACGGACAGCACCGGCGCGCCCTGCGGGCCGCGCTGTGCGCTCAGGCGCAGGCAGTCGGCGGCACCGTCGATATGGTCGAAGTACAGCATCAGGCTTTCGGGGCCTGCTTGCACAATGTCGATCAGCTGAGCGCCGATGCCGGACAGTTCGCCGTTGAGCTGCTCCACGGTGACAGGGCGGACAAAATTCTCGATGATCTTCATGGTGTTTCCCTCCAAAATTTTTGTTGTTCTCTCGCCCTGGCGGTCAGTCCGCCGGGGTGTTTTCGTTTGTGTCGGGCAGGTCAGGGAAAAAGAACTCCCCCACGCTTGCCCTAGGAATGCCCACGACGCGGCACACGGCGGCGATCTCGTCCGCCTGCCATGGGATGTGGCCGCGCATTCTGCGGCCCAGAGTGGGCACCGTGATACCTGTCAGCGCGGCCACGTCTTCGTCGTACAGTCCGCGCTCCCGGAACAGGGCACGCAGCCGCCAGAAGGGTATCTGCTGGAAACGGCCATACGGTGCCACCGGGACGGCAGTGTTACTGCTGGCGCTCAACATGGTGCACCTCCTGCTCCTGCGGCGGCAGCCTGAGCGACTCCAGCGGCACGCCCAGGGCATCCGCGATGTGCCCGGCGGTGGTGCGCCACATCGACGCACCAATTCGGGCCTTGTTGACAGCAGAGCGGCCAACGCCAGCCTTGCGGCTCAGCTCCTCCGTGGTTAAGTCCTGACGGGCCATCTCGGTGATGACCGCAACGCGGTCAAGGATGATACTCTTTGCCATGATGTAAAAATCAACTCCTTTTCGTATATGTTTGCAGGTCTTTTGGCTCCCGCGACGCTCCAGCTGGAGCGTTTCGGCCCGTGCCATGGGGCCATCATCAGGCGGGATTATGCATTGAGGTAGATTGCAAGAGAAGTCAGCGCGCTTTCCATGCCGAAACCGTAGAAGTGTTCCTGCACATCGTCGGATTTCTCCATCTGGCGTGCCTGCCTCAGAATGGCGTTCATTGCTTCTTCCAGCTCCTTGGCGGTGATTGTGTCCTTCATGGTTTAGCCCTCCTTCATCAGTTCATAGTGCTTGATGCTGCCGGGGACGAAACACCGGCATTTGAAGCGCTCCACCACGCGCAGCAGCTTTTCCAGCTCAGCGACGGCAATGCCGGAGGTACCGTGATCCAACAGGCGATCCGCCACGCGGTCGTCTGCAAACTCGACGGTGTAACAGGTCTCACCGACGATCTTCTCGCCGTTCTCGATCTCTGCGGTGTCGTAAGTGATGTTCAGCTTCTTCATTTTCGGTTCCTCCTTACTTCATCAGAACAACGTCCATAATGTCGGTCTGGCTCTCGCCGCTGCGGTGCCGGATTGCAAGCAACTTGCCGTTGTCCCTCTCGGCACCGTTGATGAGGATGTACACCGCGTTCGGGCAGCGCAGCTCCTTTTCCTCCGCCAGCTTGTTGAAACGATCTTTCGGGAACTTAATGGTTTTCATGTGTTCTTCCTCCTGTGTTGCCTTCGTTGTCGGTGTTTGTATACCATCTTCTGTTGGTACTATATCACCAATTTATGTTGGTGTCAATAGTTAAATACCTACTTTTGTTGCATTCAAAACGGTTTTGTGGTAAACTGTAAAAAGGGAGGGTTTGCCAATGGAACAATCTTTAGGCCATCGAATCGCGTTAGAACGTAAAAATGCCGGATTGACACAAAAAGAACTTGCTCAAAAAATCGGCGTGCCATATCAAACCGTGCAGTTTTGGGAACACGGAAAGAGAAACCCAAAGTTTGAAAACATACAGAAAATAGCCGCTGCCCTTGGCGTGTCGTGGCTGGACCTCATGCCCAAAGAAGCACTGAACGCCAACACGATTGAAGATTTCGCAAAGGACAACGGCGAACTGGCACAGGAGCTTGTGCAGCAGCTCCCAAAAGAAACAGAGCGGCTCATGCAGCAGTTGCACGACGCGGCATTTCCCCGCCATGGTGAGATCACAGACCCCGACATTCAGAAAGTAAGCGACATCATGCAAACCATGAACGACACGGGGCGGCGCGTGGCCGTTGAGCGCGTGCAAGAGCTGGCGCAGATACCGGCCTACCAGCAGCAGCCAGACCCCGACAAAAAGTAAAAGAGCGTCCCCGGCGGCAACCGGGAACGCTCTTGTTTGTGCATTTTGACCCCGCCGGGGCTGCCGATCTCCCCCGATCAGCACCACAGCACTATACAATTTGCACAATAAAACAGAAAAACCGCCCCCGGCGGCAACCGGGAACGGCTTTTGATAGATAGCTTGCCCACGAAGGACAATACCACCCTCACACCTGGTATTATATCCTATCTGGGCAGGCTTTTCAAGCTATACTCAGGAGGTTATACACACATGGGTAAACGAACGAACACGGCCACTTGGAACGGCAAACAGTGGCGCATTGCCGTGCAGAAGGATGGACAGCGCCGGTATTTCTACAGCAGCACACAGGGCCGCGCAGGCCAGCGAGAAGCGAACGCCAAAGCGGACGCATGGTTAGACAGCGGCGTTTGCGCCAAAGGTGCGCGTGTGGCGGACGTGGGCGCGCTCTGGCTGCGCTCGGTGGAGCTGTCCACCTCTGCGGACAACTACCGGCCACTAGAAAGCCGCTGGCGGGTCTGGGTGCTGCCGATCATCGGCGCAAAGAAGGTTGACCGCCTCACCGATCAGGATTTGCAAGACGTGCTCAATCTGGCCCACGCTGCCGGGAAGAGCCGCAAAACCTTGAAGTCCATTGCAGCCGATATGCGGGCATTCTGCAAGTACTGCCGCAAAAGCAAAATTTCAGCCTACGAACCGGAAGAACTGACGATCCCCGCCGGGGCACGGTACAAGGACAAGAACGTGTTACAGCCCGATGAACTGGCGGTGCTGTTCAGCTCAGACACCACCACATTCAACCGCCAGCGCGTGCCCGACCCATACATCAACGCCTATCGGTTCCAGGTCCTCACCGGCCTGCGCCCGGGTGAGCTGCTGGGCCTGCGCTGGGAAGATGTGCATGGCGGCGTGGTGTACATCTGCCGTTCCATCAATCAGCTTGGCGAGGAGACGCAAGGCAAGAACCAAAACGCCGTCCGCTCCTTTGCACTCTCCGCCAGAGCGTGGGCCGTGCTGGAGGATCAACACAAGATCACCGGCAACACCGGCAGCGTGTTCAGGATCAACAATCAGCACCACTATCATACGCGGTGGTGGGCCTACTGCCGCACAAACGGCATCGTGCCCATCTCCACCTATGAGCTGCGCCACACCTTCGTCAGCGTTGCAAAGACGCTCCCGGCGGGTGAAGTGAAGGGCCTTGTGGGCCACAGCCAGGACATGGACACTTTCGGCGTGTACGGCCATGCCCTCACCGGTGACGCTGAGAACACCGCCCAGGCCGTGAACGCCGCTTTTGATAAACTGCTTGGCGAGGGCTGAATCTGTACCCCACTTTTTACCACACTGTCACCTTTCAGCCTTGATATTTGCCCTTTTTAGTGTGCATGTCATTGGGATAAAATGCACGTTACACCACACTCTTTGCAGCCAGTTTTCAACGGTAGATAGTAATTTCTTGGGTTCGAGTCCCACTGGGCACCCCACCAAAAAGTCCGCTGTTTTTAACGGCGGATTTTTTCTTTGGTGGGGTGCCCAGTGGGACGAGAACAGGGCGGCGGTGCGTAGCACCGTAAGCAATCAGCCCAGTGGGCTGTTGCTTAGCCCGCGGGTCCCAACCATTCGGAACGTCTACCGGGGTCCCGCTCTCTTTGGTGGGGTGCCCAGTTGGCTCGAACCCAAAATCACAGATACAGCAGCGGAGGCGTCCATCAAATGATGGACGCCTCCGCTTTTTCTCTTACTGGTTCATCTGCTGCAGGATCTTTGCGATCTCACTGGTGGTGTAGCCCTCTTTCTGCAGGGCATTGGCAATGGACGTGTCACTCTTGCCACGGCTGCGCAGCAGTGCCGCCGTAAAGGGCACCACGCTGCTGCCCTTCAGCGCATTCGTTCCCGCGGTGCCGCCGGTCGTTCCCGCAGCGCTCCCCGATGCCTTGCCGCTGCCGCTGCTTTTTGCGGCCGCATTGCCCGCCGCACGGCTGGCTTTGGCCTGCGCATTGGACTGCTTGAGCGCCCACTCGCCCTTGGCAATGTTCAGCTTTTCCGAGGTAACGCTGTTGTTGAAGGCCTGCTGCTTCAGCGCATCCTGATAGGCGCGCTCGCTGGCTTCATTCTCATAGCGCTGCTGGGTCAGACTGTCCTGCCGCTGCTTTTCCTGCATCTGCTGGTTCCATGCCGTGTCGGCACGGTCGGCCTCGTAGGCGCGGGTGCCAGACACGATGTTGTACCCGGTGTTCAGCAGGCTGCCCGCCAGCGAGCCGATGCCGGTGGTGCCGCTGATGGCCAGCTGGATCGCATCCCCGATGACCCCCAGCACGGTCATGATGCCGTTGAAGGTCTGCTGGCGGCGGCTGGCCTGTGCCTGTTCCTGCGCAGTATAGTAGCCGTGCAGGGTGTCCAGACGGCTCAGATAGTCCTGATACTGCCCGTAATCCTGCGCGTAGGCGTTGTTGTAGTCCTCCCCTTTCTGCTGCAGCTGGGTGTAGTAATCTGAGAACTGCCGGTCGTACCGCTCCTGCGCACTCTGTTCCTGGGCGTTCAGCTGGTCCAGCCGCGACACCAGCTCATCGCCGCCGCTGGTGTAGGTGTCCAGTGCCAGACTGTACAGGCTGGGGATGGCCTCGTTTAGCGCACCGATCTGCTGCTGGTAGGCCTGTTGTGCCGCACTGGCCGCATAGCTGGAGCCGTAGCCGCCGGTCAGGGCTGCCGCCTGTGCAGCGGCATCGGCACTGGCGTTGTGGGCGTTCTGGGTGTACTGCTGGGCGTACTGCCGGTACAGCGGGTCCTGCGTATAGCTGTAGGCAAAATTCTCCCGTGCCAGCAGACGGTCCAGCACCTCATTGATGCGGTCTTGGTAGCTGCTCTGGTACGCCTCCGGGCGCTTGTCCTGCCACTCCTTCAGCGCATTTGCGGCGTTGGTCACGCTCTGGCCGGGGCGGTAACCGGCCCCTGCCATGGCCTCTTCCACCTGCTGTCGGTTTTCCAGGCCGCTGGTGTCATAGCCGCTCTGCGCCTCCGGCGCTGCCAGCTCTTCCTCTTTCTTTTTGGTCGCCATGCTCTTCTCCTTTCTTTTACAACGAATTCAACCGGGTGCGCAGCTTCTCCGACAGGTTTTCCACGTCCAGATTGGTCAGTACATACTGCAGCTGTTCCTGCATCTGGTACAGGTAGCTGCGCAACGCTCTTGCGTCCTCCGGGTCCATGTTTTCGCTCAACTTCGGCAGGCCCAGCCGGTTCAGACCGTTCACACTTGCCATGTTGCTTCCTCCTGTTCTTCCACAAGGCCGCCTTTGGCCGCGGCCAGATTCTTCGCCAGACTGCGCAGGGTGATCTGCCCTTTGCCCCGCAGGCGCAGCCGCAGGGTGCTGTGCCGCCTGGGCACCAGCGGCAGGTCATAGCTGCGGCGGGCCTCCCGGGCGGTCAGGCTTGCCACTGTCTCCCATGGGCCGCCGTCGTAGCTCAGCGCTACCTCCACCGTGCTGGCACAGGCCGCGTCCAGCCGCAGCGTCAGCCGTGACAGATACCGCTGTTCCGCCCCGTCCTGCCCGATGTCACCGGTCACCAGCTCAAACGACACCTGCTGTTCCACACCTTCGGTGCTCTGCCAGTCGCTCTCCCGGCTGGGATCCGCCGCCCACAGGGCCTGCCCGTCCCACAGATACAGCTGGCCGCCGGTGCTGGCCATGTCGCAGGAGCATACATCCTCTTCGTGCCAGAGCCCGCGTTCGGTGTCATACACCAGCAGCCGGGTCTGCCCCTGGGTCCCGGCCGTGCGGGAGATGTGCAGATAATACCGGCCGTCCAGCGCACCGCCCACAGCGCTCTGCACGTTGGCCAGCCGGCTGGCGTCCAACACCGCCGACACCTTGGTGGGGATGCTGCCGTCCCACGCCATGACCCCATCCGGCGAGAGGTAATACAGCGTCTCGTTCAGCACACACAGGCTGCGGGCCGCATTCTTGGCCACGCCCCGGCAGCGCAGGGAGGTGAGCTGAAAATCCGAGGGCTTTGTGCCGCACAGCTTGTGCAGCGTGTTTTCCTTGAAGAACAACGCATAGCCCATGCAGGTGGCCGCGCCGGTAAAGGCTCCGTCGCTGCCCACCGTCACCGCATAGCTGTCCGCCGCAATGCCCCGATAGGAAAACCAGTTGGTGGGGTCGCCCAGCTTGCAGGCGTAGATCACATTTTCCCGGCTGCTGCAGCCCCACACCCGGTTGTCGCATTCGGTCACGAAGTCCAGGTCCGGCACCCGGCGTTCCAGCTGCACAGTCTGTTCCGCCGCGATGCTGCGGGTCTGGCTGCCGTCCAGGCTGGTCCACTGGGCCGCATCGTTCCCCTGCACCAGTGTGCCGTAAAAATAGTCGCCCGCCGGGTCGGCACGCACGCACAGGCTGTTCTCCGTGACGGTATACACCACGCAGTCCCCGTCCAGTGCTTCCCACTGTCCGGCCTGCTTTGCCGCCGTGCCCTGCACGGTCACCGTGTCCCACTGGCAGAATTTTTCCTGTGCACCGGCCGCCGTGATGCGGCAATAGTCCAGCGGCAGCGCCGTCCAGTTGCCGGACGCCGCGCTGTACACTTCCAATGTTCCATCGTACCGCCAGGGGTGCTCTTCGTCCTCCACCTTCAGGAAGATCTGCCCGTCCGCCGGGCTTTCCGGCTCTTCCCGGCCCACGCCTGTGGGCGTGTAGGTTCTGCCCTCCGCATCGCAGGGAGCAAACTCCACGCTCTGGCCCTCCGCTTTCCAGCAGGCTCCCAGCGCCGAAACGCTGCCGTCTGCCGTATCAAAGGCGACCTTGTCCGGAAAGATCAAAATTTTCGTGCCAAGACCCACCAGCGCCTTTTTGCTGTCGGCCACCGCATCGGTGCAGGTCACGGTCTCTCCGCCGTCGTCCGGAGTGTACACCAGGTCTTTCCCGCAGACGGTCAGCAGCCCGTTCAGGTGGTACATCCCATTCAGGCCGGTGAGGGTCCGCAGCTTCCGGCGGGGCTTGCGGGTGCTCAGCGCCGGGAAATCCCGGGACGAAAAATTGATCCCCGCACTGTACTCTGCCTCGGAGCAGCCGTAGCCCTCGTTCAGGCCCCCGAAGGCCCGCAGCAGGGTGCGGCTGTTCTGGACTCTGGTCCGGTTCGCCAGAACCATCTTATCCCTCCTTTCACCACTGCCAGCGGGTGCAGGCCCGCGGCGGATAGGTCCGGCGCAGCCAGGCCGCAAGCTCTGCCAGAATGCCATTGTACTGTGCCTGCTCCCCGGCGTAACGGTCGGTCTCGCCCAGTGCGGCATCGGTCATGGCGCACAGGTAATGCGGGTACAGGGCATCAAAGGGGGCCGGGGCCAGCAGCACATCCTCGTCCTGCAGGCCATCGTCCCAGGCCCGGTCCGCTCCCACGGTGTCAAAAGCATCCGTATCACTGGCCTTGAAAAAGCGTTCCCGCAGCATGCCGTCTGCTTCCCGCAGCCACTCCTGCCGGGTGTGCACGGACACACGGCTGCCGGGCCGCAGTTCCTCGGCGCGTTCCAGCGCCTGTCCTACTGTCATCGTTCCACGCTCCTTTTCAAAAAAGCCCGGCGGGGCATCTCCCTGCCGGGCTCCGGTCCTGTTGCTTACTGTGCCGCGTTCTCCGCTGCCGCAATGCGGGCAGCGGTGCGCTCGTCCTGCATCTGGCTGTGTTCCAGCACCTCCGCCACTTCGGGCGGCACCTCCACTTCCACACCGCGGCGGATCTTGTAGTTCACGCCGTTCACGCTGACGAACAGGTCGCCCTTATAGCGGCTGTTGTCCTTGAACAACCGGATGCGCACGTTCTTTTCTGTCATCCTGCACACCTCCTCAGTTTGCGGCGGCGTTGGCCGAGTAGCTGGACACGCTCTCGATGCGCACCATGTACTGCTCCACCAGACGTTCGGCAGCACGCATGCCCTTCCAGCCCACCGAAGCGCGCTGGTTCAGCGGGTCGTCGCCGTAGCCCAGCTGCTTGACGATGTGCTCCAGACCGCCGCCTTCCAGCTCGGTCACGCCGTAGGCGTGGGCACCCAGCACCAGCGTGCCGAACACAGCCAGACCGTCCGGGCAGGTGGAATCCTTCCAGATCTTGGCCTCGCTGGTCTCGATGAAGCGGATGTTGCCCAGCTTGCCGATCTCGCCGCGGAACATGGTGTCCGGGTCTGCGTACTTGTGCACCTCAATGAACTCCTTGCTGGTCTTCAGGTCGTAGGCAGCGTAGGGGTGGATGATGGCAATGTAGCTGTCGCCGATGGGGTCGGCGTTCATCGCGCCCAGCTGTGCCGCTGCCTGAAAGAACAGCTTCGGGGTCAGGGTGCAGGTCTTGTCCAGTGCCTTGCGGCTGGCAACGGCAGTCTCGGTGCCGCCTGCGGCCAGCTTGGGCGCATAGATCACATTGGTGCCGCCCGCCAGCACATCGCGGGTAATGCTGTCCATGGTGCGGCCTGCCTGACTTGCCAGCACACGGGTGGCCTGCACCACATTGTTGTCAATGGCGGTCATCTGCAGCACGTCGGTCAGCGGGGTCCAGCCGCCGT
>OLOT01000768.1_pt1 | contig 22090 bp, 16 predicted proteins | sample 1671991 | NCBI WGS metagenome assembly OLOT01 (sample SAMEA3136634, study PRJEB25190) | human gut metagenome | biome: human gut; feature: human-associated habitat; material: faeces | place: Austria | collected 2013
GCTCAGTGCGAAGAGCGAACCGCCGTGGTAGGGCTCGCCCATCGCGGGCCAGAGCCGCGCCAGCTCATAGGCCGTCCATGTGATCGCCTGTCGCGGCTCCGCCGCATTCAGGCGGCGTTCTCTCTTTTTGTGCGAGAGCGCATAGCGGATCGCCAGTGCCGCCAACAGCAGCAGAAAAATTCCAACTGGTAGCAGCCAGAGCCATCGTTTTGCCGTTTCCTGCGGCATCCGTCCGGTCTCGTCCGGCTGCTGCTCCTGCGGCGTGTCCTCTTCCGTCGTTTCTTCTGCGGTTTCTGCCTGCGGGAGCGTATCCCCCGGGCCATCCCCGTCGTCGGCCTGTCCGCCGGTCTGCGTCCGGTGAGAAGACAGCGCATCGGTCAGCGTTCCGTATCCCGGCGTCAGCGCCAGCGGCATCCAGCCGATGCCGTCCTGATAGACCTCCGCCCATGCCTGTGCGTTGCCAGCCGTCAGCGTCACCGTTCCGCCGGGCGCGGTTCGCGCCGCGGTCTCCTGCGTCAGCACGAAGCCCTCGGCATACCGCGCCGGAAGGCCATAATAGCGCAGCGTCAGCACCGTTAGCGTCGCAGTCTGATAGGTTGTGTCCTTTACCAGATCATCCAGCGGCAGGGCCGCGCCGCTGTCTCGCAGCGTCCCGATCTGCTCCAGAAAGCGCAGCGCACAGAGCTGGGCCTCTCCCGGCGTCAGCTCATCCGCTGCACCATATTCCTTGCAGATCTCATCCAGCATCGGCGCGAGCTGCGCGCGTGTTTCCGCCGGGAGCTCAAGCTCCCGCGCCTGCACAGCACTCCGGTAGCTGCCCTCCAGACTGCGGTAGCTCCGCGCAGCATCCGGCTGTTCCGTGAGCGTGGCGAGCGTCTGCTCTGCGGTCTGCTCCGGTGCGGCGAGCATTGCAAACTGATACTTTCGTATGCCGCGCAGTCCCTTTGCCGGAGCGAGTGCCTCCTCCAGCGAGTCCGCCGTCAGACTGCTCCCCACCGGAATGGCCGCGAGGCCGTAAGGAACATATTCCCACGCGCTGCACGCGCCGTTGTTTTCAATTTGGATTGCCTGCGTCTCACAGCGTTCCAGCAGCCCGTTTGCTGCCGCGAATAGCTGCATCTGCGGATAAAACCCGCGCTTATGCATCCAATACATCAGGTCTTTCTGTGCAGATTGCGTCTGGCGATCCATCGTCTCCCAGCCTGTCCCGGTGAAGCGTTCCCCGGTAAAGCCGCGTAGGTAGAGCGCCGTCGGTTGCTCCATGGTCACGGTCAGGCACGGCGTCTGCTCCGCCGCATCGCCGGAAAACGCCGCAAAGTTCCCCTCTGGGAGCACGGAGGCTCCACGCTCATAGCGCAGCCGGTGCAGCGCAGCCGCGCTCTCCGCCCGCCACGCGGAAAACACGTTCCCGCTGCGCATTGCCGGAACTGCCAGAAGCACTGCTGCAAGCAGCCCAGCTGCGAGAAGTAAGCCTCCCTTTGACAAAAACCCTGTCACATTCTGTCGGATGCTTCCAGTCAGCAGGAACAGTGCCGCGAACAGACAGAGTGCCATCCAGTTCTCGGCCCGCTCCGGTCGAAGCAGCAACAGCAGCACGCTCAAAAAAGCGGTCAGCACAATGGCGCAGGCCGTCCGTGAAAGGCGAACAGCCTCCGCGCAGAGCACCCCTAACAGTGCCGTCGTCAGACAGGCAAAAAGCAGCGGATTTCCGGCCTCCCCGTCCGGGGGGAGTGTAATCCGTCCGGTCATCTCTGTCCAGCGCGTGCAGATCGTGCGGCAGACGGAAACGCACCCTGCCAAGACTGACCGCGACAGAATCGCCGCGGCCAAAAGGATCAGCAGCGGCAGCGCCACCCCGGCCCACCCGCGCCAGAGCTGCCTCGCTGCACACTGCCAGCAGGCCGCAGCAGCGCCCACCAGCAGGCATAGCCATCCGTACCCGCTCCACGTTGCAGCAAGTCCGGCACCGAGTGCCATAAAGCCCGCCAGCAGAAGGAGCGCTTCCGGGATCTGCGCAGCAAAGCCATTTGCTTTTTCCGCGTTGTGGGGCGAAACGGAGAACGGGTGCGTATTTCGTTGTTTCATGCGCGCCCCTCCTAGATCTCCAGCTCCGCGAGCTGTTCGGCATAGTGTTCACAGTCAAAACAGATGGCTCCATCGCCGCTTGCTCCGCAGCTGAGCACCGTCAGGCGTCCAAACTGCCCCAGCAGATATGCCTGCTCCGGCACACGGCCCGTGATATAAAGAATGTGCGAGAGCACGGCCTCGCCGCTGCTTCGCAGAAACAGCTCTGCACCGCTGAGGCCCTCATTCTCCCGCGCGGACAGCAGCCGCGGCAGCAGGCCGATCAGCTCGTCCATGCTGCGGATCTGCTGGCTCACGCAGCGCTGCTCTGTCGCATCGTTCCAAGCGATTGTAAACTGTACACCTGCTTCCAGCAGCGACCGGCAGAAGGTGACCACAACATCCGCCTGCGCATCCGTTCCCTCCGGCACCGCCTTCTGTGTCCGCTCCCAGAAGAGCAGCACTGAACGGCGCACCGGCAGCGAAGCCTCCCGGATAACGAGCCGGTCCAGCTTGCCGGACAGCTTCCAGTGCATCTGCCGCAGACTGTCGCCGGGGCGATACTCCCGCAGCTGATAGACCTCGCTGAGGTCATATCCGGCGCGGTCCGGCGCATAGCTCTCGCTGTCATCCGGACAATTTGCGTCCGGCGAAATGAAAATAGTCTGTGCGAACCCCTTCGGCTGCACCGTTGTCTGCGCAAGGACGGTCTGTTTCAGCCGGATGCCGATCAGGCCAAACGGGTCGTAGATCCGGCAGCACGCCGCCTCGATCGCGATTCGCCCGCAATGTGCGCTTGCAAGATCATATTCCGCCGTCTCCGTCCGGCGCGGCCGCGCCGAAAGACGACAGCGCCGCAGCTCACTCTGCCCGGTCAGCAGGTTGGAGAGCCGCAGCCGGACATGGATCAGGCCGAGCGGCAGCGCCGTCTTATTTTCAATCTGGACACGGAGAGTCCCCGTTTCGCCTTTTCCTAGATTGACCGGCGCGTCCAACCGCAGCCGGATCTGTTTCACTGCCCAGAGATGCAGCGGGATACAGCCAAGCGGCGTCAGCACAAGCAGGAGCGTCAGCGCCAGCGTCCATACGCTGCCGCAAAACAGATCCAGACCCAGCGCGGCCAGAAGCAGGAGCGCGTATCCGATCCGGGGCCCGATCATGCCCGCTCCCGGCGGATGACCGGCATCTCCACACTGTCCAGAACTTCCTGCACGATCTGCTCCGGGCTGCGTTCCATCATGCGGGCCTTGGTATTCAGCAGTAAACGGTGACAGCAGACGTCCGGGAAGATCGCAGCCACATCCTCCGGCATAGCGTAATCCCGGCCCTGCACATAGGCATGCGCCTTTGCCATCCGGCAGACGGCCAGCGCACCGCGCGGGCTGAGGCCCAGTTGGATCATCGCGTGGTTGCGCGTCGCCTCGGCCAGCTGCGCCACATATTCATAGACCACCGTCTTCATTTCCACGGCTGCTGCCTCCTGTTTAAGGTTTTTCAGCTTCTCCGCGGAGACGACCGCGTGGACGCGGTCCAATGGATTTTCCGTATGCCGCTCCTCCAGAATACTCACCTGACTGCGAAGATCCGGATAGCCTATCGTCAGCTTTACCAGAAAGCGGTCCAGCTGCGAATTCGGCAGCAGCTGTGTGCCCGCGGAGCCCGCCGGGTTCTGCGTGGCCAGCACAATGAAGGGGGTCGGCAGCGGGTGCGTCTGCCCGTCGATGCTGACGTGTCCTTCCTCCATCGCCTCGAGCAGCGCGGACTGCGTCTTGCTCGACGTCCGGTTGATCTCATCAGCCAGCAGCAGATTCGTCATCACCGCGCCGGGCTTGTAGACCAGTTTTCCGCTGGCCTTGTCATAGACGCTGAAGCCGATGATGTCGGACGGCATGGTGTCGGACGTGAACTGCACGCGCCGGGTCTCCAGTCCCAGCACGCGGGCGAACGTCATTGCGGTCGTCGTCTTGCCAACGCCCGGCACGTCCTCCATCAGCACATGTCCTCCGGCCAGAATGGCCATCAGGATCCGCTCCATCACGTCGTTCTTGCCGACGATGACGGTCTCAATCTGCTCCAATATCTCCTTGATTTTTTCACGCATATTCATTCCTCCGTATATTCCGGCGTTTCGCCGAGGTTCGGTTCCGGATCTGTGCTGGGAGTTGGTTCAGGTTCGGGTTCCGTGGTCGGACCCGGGTCTGTCGGCCCTTCCTCGTGCGCATGGCAGTAGATACATTCTCCGTTTTCATAGTGATGCGGATAACGGTCGGCAAAGGCTCCGATCTGCTCTGTGACGTCCCGTGCGCCGCATACACTGCACACGCGCACCTCGTGGCTGCAGGTGCATTCCTCACTGGAGACGACATAGCTGTGCGGATAGGCGAAAGCCCCCTGCGCATCTCTGCGGAATTCAGCGCCGCAGACGCTGCAATGCAGTTCTTCATGGCTGCATGTAGACGCACTTTCGTCCGACTCCGGCGTTCCGGTGCAGACACCGCTGTGGCTGAAGCCGCAGCCGGTGCAGGTCCAGTCGTTCCATCCCGCGTCCCACTGATAGCTGTGCGCGGCGCGGCTTCCTTCGATTTCCTTTTGACAACTCTCGATCTCACATTCTTCCCAGTGCTCTTTTGCGTCCGCACGTTTGGACGGCCTGTGACCCGTCGCCTGAGAGGGTGTCCGCTTTTCATACTCGCACTGTATGCACCGCTGGACGGTCTGCCCGGCCTGTTCACAGGTGGCTGTGTCCTCGATAAATTTGAATCGGTGATCCTCCAATACTTCATGCTTGCAGTTTTTGCAAATCTTACGATGCTGCTCTGCGTTTTCCTCAATCGACTCAACCGTCCATTTGTGATCCTCTGCCTCTGTGACCGGCTTGCCGCATTTCAGGCAGAATTCATAACACTTCGTTTCATCTTCGCTTAGGCGATATTCCAGCTTCTCCGTCGGATGGTCGCACGCCTCGATCCTCCCGCAGCTTGCGCAGACCTTTTGCTCTGTGCCATCCTCGTTGACCACAGTCGTCCACTGGTGCGCTACGCTCAGCGAGCCGTTTATCGCCGTCACGCAGAATGCATTGCCGGCTGCGGTGTCTTTCGACCCGGCCGCACCGGCGTCGCCGACATCGCGTCCCCCGGCCAGCGTATAGCGCAGCACCAGCACGTCGCCGTCGCGCAGCTCATAGTCCGACAGGTATTTCAGCGGATAATTGGTCCCGCCGCCGATGGAATACAGCCATCCAGAAGCCGGGGTATAATCGAATTGCCCAATGGAATATTGGTGGCAGGGATTCAGCGTAAGGCCTGCCAGATAGATGCTGCGCCACAATGCGGCGTATGGCGAGGTTTCGCCAAAGACCGCATCGATCTTCGCCAGATTTTCTTCCTTGCTGTTCGATGGGCTGATCTGATAATTTTCCCAGCTGTTCCGCAGCGCGTTCGACCGCGCGGCCATGTCCGTCCCGTCGCCGAGCTTTTCCAGATAGAACGCCAGATCAAAACTGCCGCTATAGCTCTTCTCCGAGGCCGGCCAGCCAAAACTCTCCACTGCCGTCCCGAACGGCTCTCCTGCGTCCTCGCCCCAGACCGCCTTCGCCACGGCATAGGAGGCTGTCTCGCCGGAGAGTACCTCATAACGAATGGCGCTCGTCGTACCGAGGCCCAGCACCGTCATGTCGATATAGATGCTGGCCCAGCCTGCAGGCTGCCCCTTGCGGGTGCGCTCGCCGCGCAGCGTCAGTGTTTTCTCGCCGCGGTTTCCATAGGCATCCTCGCAGCCAATGCGCAGAATGTGCTCGTTTTCATCGCCAGTCTCCGGATTCTCGGGAATCATCGTATATTGCAGCCGCCCGCCGACGGTTCCATCGCAGCGCAATGTCTCGCCGTCCAGCGTCACAACAGTGTCGCTGGCGGTCATTCGCGCGATCAGCGTCCCGTCGTCCTTTTTCTCGCTCCACGCCTGCATCGTCATCGTGATTTTTGTTCCATTCAGGACCTTTGTTTCCTCGTCCAGACTTGTCTCGATCTTAACGATCCCATCGCCGCGCAGCTTATAGGGCACATTGACCGTAAATGTATAGGTCTCCCCGCCAGCGGCCTGCGCCGTCACCTTAAATTGATTTTCGCCTTCGCTGCCGTCTGAATGAACCAGCAGCGGAATCGTTACAGCGCCGTCGGTGGACAGCGTCGTCATCCGGTTATTTCCAGACTGGAAGCATGTGACCTTCGTAATCTGCACGCCGTCCGCGTCCTCGCCGCCGGTCAGCGTCATTGTGAACGGCAGCACACCATCCTCAAGCTCATCGCTGTAGACCGTCTCCGCCGTTTTGCTCTGTCCGTTCGCACAGCGCACCATTTTGACCGTTCCGTCCAGCAGTGTATACTGCATCTCCAGACCGACGCCGCCGGAATAACGCAGCACATAAGTAAACGTCATGTTCCGCAGAGTCCCGTCGCTCCGCTGACACCGGGCCTGCACCGTGAGCACATACCGGATGGCAGTCGCGCCGTCCGGGATCGTCAGCGTCGTGCTTCCGTTCGGGAGCGCGAGCTCCTGCATAGCACCGCCCTCTGGCTGGATGCCAGCCGAAACGAGACTGGCCTGCGCAGCGTTTTTTCCGTCCAGCCCCAGCCGGTACTGCAGCTCGCCTTGCCGCAGCTCCGTTCGGCGGATCTCTGCCGAAACCTGCCCGTCCGGTTCACAGGAGAGCGTCTGCGCTTCTGTGCTGTTTTTGATCCAGGTCAGGTTCAGCGTTACCTCCTGCACCTCCTGCCAACTCAGGCGGAATGTGAACGTCAGCTGCCGCGTCTGCCCGCCGCTGGTCACCTCGACCAGCAGGGTGATCGTATAGACATTCTTTCCGTCCGATGCGGCCTGCAGCATCCATGTGCCGCCGGTCGTTTCCAGTGTTCCGCCCGTGCCGTCCTCCGCGTGGTATTCCGCAGAAAGGATCGCAGCATCCCCGGCGCTCTCTCCGCGCAGCCGGAACTGATATTGCAGCAGATTTTCCGGAATATCCTCCTCATGCAGAGCCGCACTGATCTGGCGTCCGGGCTGGCACAGCATCCGATCCATCTTGCCATCCGCGCAGAGCCACTGAAATTCCGCTTCTAGATCGAGGCTGTCGGAGTAGACTAGCAGGAAAGCAAATGTGACCAGTTCCTCCCGGCGGGAGCCGTCTTCCAGCACGCGGGTGACAGATGCCTGCACCTGAAGCGTATAATAGCTGTCCGCGCCATCCGAACCAAGGCGCATGGCGATCCCGCCGCGGATGTCGGCTGGTACTGCATTTCCGCCATTCTCAGCGATCTGCACCGCTATGATCTCGGCACTGCCCGCGTCCAAGCCCTGCAGCTCCAGTTCGTACCCGAACTGCCCGTCCGGAATCTGCGCGGTTCGTACGTCCTGCCGTACCGTCCGGTTTGCCGGGCAGAGTGAACGGTAACGCTCACTGCCGTAACGCTTCCAACTCAGCACCAGTCCAAGGTCCAATGCGCCATCGTCCGCCTCCGTGCCGTCCTCGCCCGGCTGCGTTTCGCCCATGCCGTCAGACGGCACCTCGTTTCCGGGCTGCTGCTGATTCGGGTCTTCCTGCGGCTGTGCGGGCTGAGGATCCTGTATTGGATCCGTTTCTTCCGGCGCCGTGGGCTGTTCCGCGTTCTCGGGCTGCGTCTGTCCTCCGCCGGGCCCGTCTTCCGTCTGCTCCGGTGCGCTCAGCCGGGTACCGCCCTCGGCCTCGCCGAAGCTCAGTGGCTCCACCGGCTGAATATTTTCCTCCCGGATCGGATTTTCCGGTTCCTGCCGCTGCAGACGCAGCACCGGGAGCAGGACCGACAGAAGCAGCGCCGCGGCCATCAGGCCGCAGAGCATCGTTCGCAGCCACGGATATTTCTCAAAAAACTGATTCATATATACGAATTCCTCTTAAATATGGAAGATTTGTGCAGTTTATTCGCATTTTTAAGGACTCCCTTAAACGCACGAATAAGCCGCACGGTTCCCCGCGTTTTCACGCGGGGAACCGCCCAGCTTTGGGGTGGTCAGGCGATATTCGGTTTCAAATATCGTAGTTTCATCTTATTTTGCGTACAGTTCCATGAAGCGCATGAGGATCGTCGCGACCTGCGCCCGCGTTGCAGTGCCCTTCGGATTCAACTTGCTGTTGGAACCCTGAATCAGGCCATTTGCAACGGCCCAGCGCATGGCGTCGGTGGCGTAAGTGCTGACCGTGTTCGCATCCTCGAAACCGTTCAGTTCCACAGATTTGCCGACGTCATAGCCCTTCTGCTTCGCGTAGCGGAACAGGATAGCGGCGAGTTGCTCGCGGGTGATCGCGCCAGTCATGTTGGTGCCGTCCGAAATGCCATTGTCCATGGCCCACTTCTGGCCCGCGGTGTACCACGGCGTGCCGGAAGTGTTCTGTCCCTCGAGACGGGCGAGCATCGTGACGATCATGCCGCGGGTCGTGTCCGCGTTCGGGCTGAATGTCCCATTACCAGTACCATTCATGAGGCCCTTTTCGTAGGCGAACTTGACGCCGGAATAGTACCAGCTGTTCGCATTGACGTCGGTGAACGGGAGGCTGTCCTTACCCGCGTTTTCGTTGAACGGATTCTTTGCAGGATTCGACGGCGTCACAGGAGTGACCGGCGTAATCGGTGCCGCTTTTTCCTGCCAGCCGGCATAGAGCGTCAGGTCGTTTTCGATCGGCGCGCTGAACGAATAGGCGTTCTTGCACGCGGCATCGGTGAACCAGCCTAGGAAGGTGTAACCCGCATGTGTCGGGTCAGCAGGCTTTTTGACGGTGCTGCCGACGGCGACCTTCTGCGTAGTGGTCTCGCCGAGTCGGTCGACAAAAGTGACGGTCTTTCGCTCGGAGGCCGCGACCTTTACCAGAATACCGCCGGGGCAGGCGACGACCGCATCATCACCGTTGCCCTGCTTCTGGCCGGGCGTAGCGAAGAGATACGTCTCACCCGCGGTCAGGTTAAGTGCGGTCAGATTGACCGTGATCTTGCCGTTTGCATCCGTTGTGCCGCAGCGCGTCCAATCGCTCGTGCCGACTGTGCCGACCTTGAGGCTGTCCGCGCGCGTATAATAGACCGGCGCATTCGGGACCGGAGTATGCTTCGTATCGTACTTGTCCTGATCGTAGCCGTAGGAGCGGTAGAGCGTCAGGTCGAACGATTCGGAGACACCGGGCTCGATACTGACGGCGCACTTGTCCTCATCGGTGCCAAGATGCTGGAAGCCAGCGCCGGATTTGGTATAGAAGCCCCAGTCGGTGAACATGGCCAGCGTGAAGATCTCGCCGTCGCGCAGGATGATCTGATCCGCCGTTGCGCCCCAGCCCGCGCTGGCCAGCGGGTAGACATAGTTCTGATAGTAGTTAAAGTTCATGTCGTGGCCCCAGTAGTGGCGCACGAGGACCGAACCGGCACCGCCCTCGGTCTCCAGCACGGTAGAATCCTTGCCCATCAGATGATGTGTATACAGATAGCCCTTACCGCACTGCTCATCAGTCAGGTCGCAGTAATGGCGTTCAAGCATATAGATCATCAGGTGCAGGTCGGTGATCTTGCCGTAGGCCGTGGCGCTGGTGCCGGCGCTCAGGGCCGAGCCGCCCATCTGGTCGTTCGGGTTCTGCGGGCCGTAGGTCTCAGAGCGGAAGTAGCCGCTCTGCAGGCCGTAGAGGCCAAGGTCGAAGTAGGGGACCGTCACCTGCTGGAAGGCCATGACTTTGCCTGAGCCGCCGCCATTGCCATTGCCAATGACATATTTGTCGTCATTCGTCAGGGAGAAGTAGGCCGTGACGGTCGGATTCTCGCAGACGATGACAGGCTGCGCCGGGCTGGTGGCTGTGCCGCCGGTGGAGTTGGAGACCACGCAGTAGTAGAAGCGCATCTCCGTCTTTGCGCTGGTGTCGGGCGTGAAGCTGCTGCTTGTCGCATCGGGGATTGGCGTGCCTGCAATGGGGTTGCCGTCTTTATCGATGGCGTCCTCCTGCATGCGGTAATACCACTGATAGGTGGGCACCGATCCGTTGCCGCTGGCCGCGACGACCGTCAGGGCTTCGGCCTCTGCGCCGATCTCATAGTGCGTCACGGTATAGCGCGTGACTTCCTGTTTGCCCTCGATCGACGTATAATCCTCGAAGCCGCTGCCCGGCTGGACAGCAGGCAGGACCTTGGTCAGCTTTGCGCCGCAGCGGTCGCACTTCCCGTCGAAAGTCGTGCCATCATCGCCGCCATCAACGCAAGCCTCGGCATAGCCGCCCGTTCCGGAGTGGAATTTGCACTTTTCCAGCACCTGATGGCGCTCGCCTTCCTTGCCGGAGATCGGCTTATATTTGATCTCCATGTCGCAGTCTTCGGTATAATCCAGTGCTCTGCCGCAGGTGACGCAGGTGAACCGCACCCTGTGCATCCAACGGCCCTGTTCCGCCGAACCCATCACATAGGTATATTTTTTGCTGTTTTCCGGCGTATCGCTGTGGTTGCAGAGCACGGCGCCGCAATAGATGCAGCTATGATTCCCGCCCTCGGTGCAGTCTTCAGCTGCCTGTTCAAACACATGGAAGCAATCCTCACAGATCAGCTGCTTCGTATGCTTGCCGGATGCAGTTCCATCGTCCTTCAGGATCGCCACATAGGCAAAACCCTTTTTGCTTTCCGGATGCTTGCATTCCGGAACGACCTGCCATATAAGTATCGGCGTTTTGCCAGGAGCAATCTGGAATGCTTGATTGGTGTTCAGTTCTTCGGGAAGCTGGCGCAGTGTAACCAGGTCAATCTTTCGGACCAACTGGTTTTTCTGAATGTAATCATTGTCGCCGTCTCCGATCATCGGCTCCGCAATGGCATAGAGTCCACGGACATTGGTGTTGCCGTCGCGCCGCCCAATGAGTGTGCCCATATAGCCTGACGCCCCTGTCACCTCGCCGATACTGTAGCAGTATTCCATCGAACCATTATAATGGCGTCCGGCCAGACCGCCTGCTTTCTGCGTGCCGCGAACGTCGGCGATATTATAGCAATTAAGGATCTGGGCCTGCTGATTTTCACCGATCAGGCCACCCGTATAGTCGCCAGTGCCTGTAACCGCGCCTGCGTTATAGGAATCTGTGATCACAGTGTGGTATACAGTCGGCTTATCGCCAAATCCAGGGTCCATACCACTCTGTACGCTGCCGATCAAACCGCCAGTGCAGTCGCTGCCGGAGATCTTGCCGTCATTATAGCAGTCGCGAATGAGCATATTTTTGCTGGAACCGTTGCTCTGACCAAGAATGCCGCCTACCGTGCCATTCACAGTAACATCACCATGATTGGCGCAGTTTTCGACCGTAATATTCGACGCGCTATTGTTTGTGCGGCCAATTATACTGCCCGCTGTAGACCCATCCGCTTGGATATTGACTGTCACAGTGGAAACAACGCCAGAGAGCTTGCTGTGATTATCAAGATAGGCAACGACACCGCCCGCCAAAACGGATCTAGCCGCCCCGGCCGCAACGCAGATTTCGCCGGATACGGTCAGGTTGCGGATCTCCGCTGCGCTGTCCTGGTTGCCGCCGACATAGCCGAACAGGCCAAGATCCTCCGGCGTATTCTGCACGTCAAAATGCAGGCCGGAGATGGTCTTGCCATTGCCGTCAAAGCTGCCCACGAAGTGGGATTCGCTCGTGCCGATGGGCGTCCAGCTTTCGGTGAGGGCAATGTCGTTTATGAGGCGGGCCTTGAGGTTGATCTTGCCGTCGTTGACCTGATCGCGGAACCATTTCAGGTCGGCCTCGGTCGCGATCTTGAGATAGCCGTCCGTATCCGTTTCGGGCCAGGCGGACAGATCGCGGCCGCAGACGCAATGGCCGTCTTCGCCCTTGGTGCAAGCAACGTCGTCGGTTTCACTGACCTTTTCGTTGCAGTCCGTGCAGGTGACGGTGACGGTGTGGGTCGCGCCGTCCTCGTTTTGCGCGTAGGTTGTTTTCTCGTGGGCGTGCGGGCAGTAGCCGCACTTGGTGCATTTGCCGTCCGCCGGGGAGCAGGGCTCCGAGGTCGTGCTGACCACGGCGTGGCAGTCATTGCAGGTGACGGTGACGGTATGGGTGCCGTCGTGTTTGCTCGTGTAGGAGGTTTTCGTGTTGGTGTGCTTGCATTCCTCCGGCTGCTCCGGGGCACCGCTCTCGGTCATCCAAGTGAGGATGGGATAGTTGGCGCCGGCCTTGAAGGCGGAGCCGAGGGCGGTGAGGACGTCGGAGCCGTTCAGCTCGGCCTGCGTCTTGACCGTTACGCCGGTCGCGCCGATGGTGTTCGCGGTCGCAAAGCAGTTGGTGAAGGTGCCGCCAAGCTTGCCGGTCGGTTCACCGAGGGCGGCGGAGTTGGTGACGGTCGGGGCGTTTCCGCTCCAATCTGCGACGGCAATGGAAATCAGGCCGCCGGCATTTTTGCCCTTAACGACACCGGCGTTGAGACTGTTTTTGATCGTGGCCGGGCCGCCGTAGGAGTATAAACCGGAAAGGCCGCCGACGTTTGCGTCGCTGTTTTTGTCTGTGCTGCTGATCGTGCCATAGTTTGCACATTCCTGAATTGTTACGGAAGAACCGTTGCCGACCAGACCGCCGACCATTGAGGCGTATGTAGAGTTGTTTGTGAGGGTGACGTCAACATAGGACGCGACCTGACTCAGTGTCGATGCGCGGTTGACCTGTCCGACGACGCCGCCAGCAGCAACCATCTTATAGCTGCTGGAAGCGACAGTCACAGAAACGCTGCCCTTGACGATCAGATTTTTGATCGTTGCACCGGAAATCAGGCCGAATAAGCCAATTTCTGAGCCTGTTGCCGCAGCAATTTTCAGGCCGGAGATCGTATGCTGATTGCCGTCAAAAGTACCACTGAATAGGTGTGTAACTGGATTCCAGTTTTCGTCATTATGAGTGGTCGAATTGCCAATGGGCTTCCATTCCTGATTATTGAGGTCGATATCGGCGGTCAGGGTGGCGTTGAGCGTGCTCTTGCCGCTGTTGACCTCGTCGCGGAACCAGGCAAGCTCTGCCGCCGTGCCGATCTGGTAGACGTCGCCGGATTTTTCCGGTTCTGTCTTCGTTGTGCCGTCCCAGCCGTCGTCTGCGGCCAGTGCGACTGTGGGCAGCATGCCGAGCAGCATGACCAGCGCAAGCAGGAGAGACAAAATTCGTTTTTTCATCTTTATGTCCTTTCTTTCTGTAGCTTTTGTATGAAAACGCCGGAACGGCGGAAGCGGGGGAGACCCCGGCTCCGCGTTCCCAAGACGGAGCCGGGTCTATTCGATGGGGGATGCCGGGTTTGCAGATTTTTTCACGGCGCGCTCTTTTCGGAACTGGTTGAGCTGCCGCTGGTATTCGGCCTTGAATTCTGCGGTTTTGCGCGGGTTCGCGTTTTCGGGGAAGCGGACGCCTTGCCGCCGCAGTGCGTCCAGCGTGCGGCCCGTGATCTTTTCATCCAGCCAGAGGTCGGCGCGGAAGCGGCGGCCCTTGCCTTGGAGCGGGATCTTTCGTTTGGCCATCTCACTGCCCTCCCTTCTGCGCCTCGTGAGAGGCAGACGTTTGGGCAGCGCGTTTTGCGGCCTTGGCCTGCCGCAGGAGTTCTTTGTTAGCCGCTTTCTTCTCGCGCTTGGCGCGCTTGTCGGCTGCCCGCTGGCGCTCATATTCGTCGCGGAAGAGCTTGGTGTTTTCCAGCGACGGCGTGGACAGGCGGCCGCCGCCCCGGATGCCGATGCTGGCGAGCGCTTTCCCCCAGCTGCCGAAGCGCAGCTCGATGAAGTCGCCGCCGATCACCTCGGTGCGCGCCGGGGCGCGGCCCAGCGCGGCCTGACATCGGGCGAGATACTGCGACAGCTCCTGCCAAGTGTCATTCTGGTGTTCGAGGACGAAGGCGACGTTCTGCTTTGAGAGGGCCACCAATGTCCGCTGCGTCAGAACCTTGCGGAGCGCGGCTTCGTTGGCCTGTGCGGTGCGATGTGGATTCATGGCCGCACCTCCCGACAGTTCAGGACGTCCTGCACGATCTTCCGCTCCGCGAAGGGCGGCGGATTTTTCGAGGTTCCGGTTTTCCCGTTCCAGAAGCTGCGGAGCGCATTGACCCAGCTGTCAAAGCGGTATTCAATGTAGTCCCCGCCGATGACCTCGCATTTCGCCGGGGCGTGCCCCAGCTCGTCCATGCATTTTGCGAGGTAGGCGCTGAGCTGGTCTAAGCTGTCATTTTGGTGCTCGAGGATGAATCGGACGTTTTTGTAGGCGATGACACGTTCTGCGAGTTTCAGGGCCGCGTCCATAAAAATCCCTCCTATCGTACAATTTCCCGCATGGGCGCACCGCGCCCATAACGCAAAAATGGCGCTTCCTGCTCTTGTCGAACAGTCCGCGCCCGGTTGTACGATAGGTTCATCGTGCTATCGCTACAATGGAGAAACAGTTTCGACCTCCCGCCGCACCCCATCCCCGCCGCAGCGGATGCCTTCCCCTCCGGGGAAGGTGCCGAGCAGCGCGAGGCGGATGAGGGTCGGGGAGCAATAACGATACATTTGCAGTCAGGTAAGTGCTCTATGCCCTCATCCGTCTGCCTGATCGTTTTCTGTTTCTCCTGCATCCTTGCCGAAAAATTCTCATTTCGGCGTGAAGACGGCGAGTATTCTGACTTGCGATCCAGAAAGGTTCCTGAAATAATCCTTTCCACGTCCGCGGCCTACCTTCTCATGTGTCCACACAATGGCGCCCTTTCGGGCAAACAGCATCGCTGTTTTTGGCCGCAGCCTCTCGCGCACAGCTCCGGGCGAATGGCTTGAAAACCTTTGTTCTTTCATCCCCGGCTCAGTACCGAAAATTGGCCCGCGACCGGAGATTACACGTCTTTTGATGCGTATTTAGTTGTGATTTCGGTGAAAAGCACAAGTGCGCGCAAAAGTAGACTTTTCTTTTCACCTGTGATACCATACAAAAAGGGCAAAAACGGCCAATTTTCGCCCAGTTTTTGCCAATTTTGAGGTGAAAAGAAAAGTCTACTTTAACTTTCACTTTTTGGGCAGATTTTCCGCCTTTGCCCACTTCAAAAATGTCGTCTGGGATCCCCCCAGCCGCTCGGCCGCCGCCCGCGAGCCGAGCTTTTTTGCGCGCCATTCCGCCAGAATTTCGGGAAAGCCCTCGGAGACGGGCGCGGCCTCGCGACCAAAGTGGACGCCTCGTTCCTTCGCCGCCACGATCCCCTCTGCCTGCCGCTGGCGGATGAACTCACGCTCCGTCTGCGCGACGTAGCTGAGCAGCTGCAATACAATGTCCGCGATCAGCTGCCCGGTCAGGTCGCGGTTCTCCCGCGTGTCCAGCAGAGGCATATCCAGAATGACGATCGCGGCCCGCTTCGACTTCGTGATGATCCGCCATTGTTCGAGAATCTCGGTGTAGTTCCGGCCCAATCGGTCGATGCTCTTCACGATCAGCGTGTCGCCCGGCCCCAGCCGCCGCAGCATCCGCCGATACTGCACCCGTTCAAAATCCGCTCCCGACTGCTTGTCGAGATATACATTTTCAGACGGGATTCCCATTTCCCGCAGTGCTGTGAGCTGGCGGGCTTCGTTTTGCTCTTTGGTCGAAACTCTTGCGTACCCATAAATCTGTTCCATCTTCTTCCCTCTCAAAACAAAAAACATCCATGAGGGATATCCGCTCATGGATGCTTTTTAACCGACAGAGAGACGCTCCCTGCCGGAAAAAGCTGACCGTTGACGAGGCGGCGCTTTTGGTTCCGTGCGCAGGCGCGTGTCTGACTCATCTCCCGAGGTTGGAGCTTCACAGTGACCGGTTCGCGGGGACTTTCACCCCATTCCGCTTTAAGCCCGTTCCCTTTAGAAACGGGCACCTGTACACTTTATTTTGTTGTCGAATGCTGTAACCTATTGGCTTACACTCATATTCTAACAATCACCATTTTCCATGTCAAGATATGGTACACCGGACACAGCCCCCTGCAAAACGATCGCCGCTCCCGAACAGGCATCTGCGTCAATTCTGACGCAGACACTCATTCGGGGCGGCGCGCTTGTTCTGCTCGGAATCTTTGACCCAGCGGATGGGTCAAACGTTCCTCACAGAACCCCACAATTATGGCCTCGTGCCGAGATGAATATTGCGGTACGAGTCTTACCATTCCAAGCGATCCAAGCCCGGTTGAGCCATCCGTTCCCGCGTGCTCCATGACATTTTGCAGAGTTCATGGAACACGCAGATTTTTACCGTAGCTTTGGATGGGTCAAGGCCCCCAAAAACGGGAGATTCGGACGGCTGTGCGACCTGTTTCGCCCCACGCTCCAACCACAGAAAAAGCCATGTGCTCCAGATCATCGTCCCAGAAAAAGATGCCCTTCAGGTTATTGGTAACGAGGTTGACCGCCCGGTTGCAGGTATCCCAGAGTTGGTGGTTATTGCTGCCGCGCGGCGTGGTGACCTCGATCTGTACGAAGGCCCGGTCAAACCGCGGAAGTCCTTCCTGCACTGCCGCCTCTTGAATCGCAGCATGGATCATACTCTGTGTTGACTATCGTCATAATTTAATTGTAAATATTTTCCGGATGTTCTTGAAGACGTATTGACTGTGGTCGTAATTCTGAGTATAATATTATTGAGTTATTGCAACGAGGTGTTTGAATGGATTATATTGCTGAACTCGCTGCCATTGCCAAGGAGCATGGCGGTATCATTGAAACAAAAATCGCAGCGCAGAATGGCATCTCAAAAGCTATGCTCTACAAGCTGTGCAAAGAAGATAGAATCCATCGCATTGTAAAGGGACAGTACATCCTTCCCGATGATATGGAGGATGAACTGCTGTCGATAAGCAAGCGTTCAACACAAATCATATGTCTGAGATTGTCGCAAACCACTTGAAGGATCGTGAGAAAATCGAAATATATGATCCTACGAGCGGTTCTGGCTCTCTTTTGATCACCATAGGCAAGAGCGCTGCCAAGTACCTGAAGAACAAAGACGGCATCATGTACTATGCGCAGGAGCTGAAGGAAAACACATACAATCTGACCCGTATGAATCTTGTTATGCGCGGCATCAATCCAGCCAATATCTTCACGCGCTGCGGCGATACATTGGAACAGGACTGGCCTATGTACGATGACGTCACGCAGACGTATCACCCGTTGTATCTGGATGCTGTGGTTTCCAACCCACCGTATTCACAGCACTGGGATCCGTCTCACAAGGAAACTGATCCCCGCTATCGCTATGGCATGGCCCCAAAAGGAAAAGCTGACTATGCATTCCTGCTTCATGACCTGTACCATGTAAAACCGGACGGTATTATGACCATCGTCCTCCCTCATGGCGTCCTGTTCCGTGGTGATGCTGTTGGAGGTGCTGACGGACTGGGCGAAGGCGAGGGACGTATTCGCCGAAATCTGATCGAAAATAACAACATCGAAGCAATCATCGGGCTGCCCGCAAATATTTTCTATGGCACGGGTATTCCCACCATCATTATGGTTTTACGGCAAAAGCGTGAAGCTTCTGATGTGCTTTTTATCGACGCTTCCAAGGGATTCACCAAAGTTGGTAAGACCAACAAACTAATGGCATCGGACATCAAGAGAATTGTGGACGCTATTGCCGCCCGCCCTGAGAGTATTGAAAAGTTTGCCCGACTGGTCTCCAAGGAAGAGATTCGCCGCAATGGATATAACCTGAATATTCCCCGTTATATCGATTCTTCCGAAGCGACAGAAACTTGGGATATTTACGCCACCATGTACGGCGGCATTCCCAACCATGAAATTGATTTTCTGGAACAGTATTGGACTGCGTTCCCTCAGCTGAGAAGTGTTCTGTTTGCCGCCGATGAAACCCCGTATTCAAGATTGGCAGTTGAAAACATCAAAGAAGCTATCGAAGGCAGTGCCGATGTACAAGCGTTCGTTGCAGCACATCAGTCAGCGTTCGCAGATTTTGATACATATCTGGACGGCGAACTGATCGGAAAAATGATGGATTTGAATGTCTCCAAGGCTGAGGATACCATTACACAAAATATCTTGCACAGTATCTGCTTTCCATCCCTATGGCACACCAGCTGATCGGCTTCTATACCGTTGCCGACGATACCGACGGTATTTTGAAGGTTATGCGCAGCTATCAGTATTATGCGACTTCTCGTATTACCAGCCGCGTTGCTATGCGCCGATGGGCTGATAGGGATCAGATGGGCGGCTACATCTGGCACACCACCGGTTCCGGAAAAACACTGACCAGCTTCAAATCGGCTCAGTTGATTGCAGCTTCCAAGGATGCCGACAAGGTTGTATTCCTGATGGACAGAGTTGAACTTGGCACGCAGTCCCTGTTGGACTATCGCGGGTTTGCCGACGATACAGACTCTGTGCAAGCTACAGAAAACACGGATATTCTCGTAGCAAAACTGCGGAGCGATGATCCTGCAAACACGTTGATTGTCACATCTATTCAGAAAATGAGCCGTGTGGAAGAAGAAAATGGCTTCAATGCGCACGACATCGAACAAATTCAAAATAAACGGGTTGTATTTATCATTGATGAAGCTCATCGTGATGTGTTTGGCGAAATGCTGCGGACTATTAAAGAGACTTTCCCGAACGCCATGTTTTTTGGCTTTACCGGCACGCCGATCCACGATGAAAATCAGAAGAAAATGAGCACTACTTCGGATGTGTTCGGCAATGAGCTGCACAGGTACAGCATTGCGGACGGCATCCGTGATAAGAATGTTCTGGGCTTTGATCCATACATGGTGCCAACATACAAAGATCGTGATCTTCGGAAAGCGGTTGCACTTGAAAGAGCTAAGGCAACTACTGAGGCAGAAGCGTTGGCAGACCCTAAAAAGAAAAAAGTCTATCTGCATTATATGGATCACACAAAAGTGCCGATGGCTGGATATGTTCAGGCAGATGGTAGCTATTTGAAAGGCATTGAAGATTATCTGCCTGTTTCTCAGTACGAACGCGAAGAGCATCAGTGCGCCGTAGTGGATGATATCTTGGAAAACTGGACAACCCTAAGCCACGACAGCAAGTTCCATGCGATTTTTGCTACCAGCAGCATTCCGGAGGCAATCCAGTATTATAAGCTGTTTCGAACAAGAGGCAGCCTGAAGGTTACGGCTTTGTTTGACCCCAGTATTGATAACAATGGTAATGGGCTTTTTAAAGAAGAGGGCATTGTTGAAATCATCGAAGATTACAATACCAGATACGGTATGAAGTTCCAGATGGCGACTTATGCAACCTTCAAAAAAGACATTTCCTATCGTCTGGCGCACAAAGAACAGTACAAAGGAATTGAACATACTTCCGACCAGCAAATTGATCTGCTGATCGTTGTCGATCAGATGCTGACTGGTTTTGACTCCAAATGGATCAACACGCTATATTTGGATAAGATTTTGGTTTACGAAAAGTTGATTCAGGCATTCTCACGTACCAATCGTCTCTATGGTCCGGAGAAGCCCTTTGGCACGATCCGTTATTATCGCAAGCCGTATACCATGCAGAGGAACATCGAAGAAGCGTTCAAGCTGTATTCCGGTGATAGACCTCTTGGCCTATTTGCCGACAAGCTGGAACACAACCTCGAAAAAATGAATGCGTTGTACGATGATATTGGGAGCATCTTCCGTTCTGCCGGAATTGAGAACTTCGAAAAACTTCCGGTTGATCATACGGAGCGCGGACAATTCGCGAAATTATTCAAGCAGCTTAACAGCTATCTCGAGGCCGCTAAGATACAGGGCTTCACTTGGAATAAGCTGTCCTATGAATTTAAGAACGTTGGCAGAAAAGTGATCGTAAATCTGCGCTTCGATGAAACCACCTACTTGATTCTTGCTTTACGCTATAAGGAACTGTTCTCTGGCGGCAGCGGGGGAGACGGTGTTGAGGATGTGCCGTATGAAATCGACTCCTACCTGACAGAAATCAATACTGGTGTAATTGATGCCAACTATATGAACTCCCGGTTCAAAAAGTACATCAAGGCATTGCAGGATGGTGCGGAAACTGCCGCTGTGCTGGATGAACTTCACAAGTCGTTTGCAACGCTCACGCAAGAGGAACAAAAATACGCAAACATCTTCCTCCACGATGTCCAGAACGGTGATGTGGTAGTTGACGAAGGAAGAACGCTCCGTGATTACATTACAGAATATATGACCAGTGCCAAAAATGACCAGATCCACCGTTTTGCCACCGCCATCGGAGTTGATGAAACGATACTGCGTAGCTTTATGCGGTCGAAAATCACGGAAGCCAATATCAATGAGTTTGGTAAATTTGACACATTGAAGGCAACCGTGGATACGGAAAAGGCGAAAACCTTCCTTGAAATGATAGAGGGTAAGCCTATCAAGAAATTCCAGATCAACATGAAGATTGACCAAATGCTGAGAAGGTTTATTCTGGAAGGTGGATTTGATGTAGAATAAAAAACGGGCCTGACATCTGCTCGGATTTTGATGATACGATGGGATAAGCAATCTGCTGATTATGACTGGCTGTAAAACCGATGATGCCCGTGAGTTTTCCCTTCGCCTGTGCATTGCAAATCGTTACACAAAACGCGAATTGGATCGTCAGATCGGCAGTATGCCATATGAGCGGACGATGATCTCTCACGAAAAGCAGCATGAATATCGCTTCTTTCAGGTGGCTGGCCCAGATCAAAGCGCTGTGATGGCTGCTGACCGGCGTTTTGAATATCATTTAGCATATCCCTTGATAAAATGTATCCGGCAGTATATAATAACGATACGTTATATAACATATCGTTATTATACAAGGATGGTGCTTATGCCAGCTGTAAGGAAGGTCTCCAAAGAGCAAATCATCGACGCGGCGGTCGATGTGCTGCGTGACGACGGTTTTTCCGCCATCAACGCCCGCAGCGTCGCCAAAAAACTGGGCTGTTCCACGCAGCCGATCTATTTCTCGTTTCGGAACATGGAGGAATTGAAAGCCGCACTGACGGAGCGGGCCATTCAGATGCACACGCAGCGTGTGCGGGACTCCCTGCGCATCCATGAAGGAAACGACAGCCGCTACAGCAGCTACGGCATGGGCTTCGTCAAATTCGCTGCCGAAGAAAAGCAGCTGTTCCGCTGGCTCTATCTGGAGGGCGAACAGCTTGGCCCGTATCAAAATGACGTTCTGACTTCGGAGGTCATTTCGGTCATAACCGAGGAATTCGGCTACGAGGAGGACGTCGCCCGCCGCCTTCATCAGGACATGGTCTACTTTACCTATGGACTGGCGATCCTCGCCAATACCGATCACCTGCATCTGACGGAGGCAGAGCTGCGTGAAGTGTTCCGCCGGGAGTTCCGCGCGCTGATCGCCATTTACGGAAAGCCGGCGAAACTGCCGGAATTTGCTGTGAAAGCCGGTGTTGTTCTATGAACCTGAAGGTGTCCTTCACATGGTTCGGGCTTGTGATTTTCGCGCTGCCCATGCTGATCAATATCGCCTATGTCCTGTTTCCGCCAGCCGGAAAAGCGGAACAGCCCGCAGTGGTCACACATTGGATCGAAATCGTCGAACAAATCAGCCGCATCGCCTATCTGTTTGCGATCACGCTGCTTGTGAGCCGGGATGAACGCAGCTTTCTGCCTGGCTTTATCTCGCGGCAATCTTTTTGATTTTGTACTATGGCGTATGGCTGCGCTATTTTATGGGCGGGCGGGAGATCGCCCTGCTGCGCCGTTCGTTTCTCTCTGTCCCGATGCCGCTGGCGGTGTTCCCCGTGCTGTACTTTCTGTGCGCGGCCATCTGGCTGCATAACCTTCCGGCGGCAATTATCATGATGATCTTCGGCGCGGCGCATCTGACGGTGGCGATCCAATCCTTTCACTGACGCGAATTGTGCGCTGCGGTACCGGGAAGCTCCAAAAAAGTCTTGACAAGTAACCACTCGGTAACTATACTATGAGTTACCGTGTGGTTACTTTCACGAGGAGGCGCTTTATGG
>OLOT01000782.1_pt1 | contig 21804 bp, 18 predicted proteins | sample 1671991 | NCBI WGS metagenome assembly OLOT01 (sample SAMEA3136634, study PRJEB25190) | human gut metagenome | biome: human gut; feature: human-associated habitat; material: faeces | place: Austria | collected 2013
TTTGCGTGACCTACATCCTCTGGGGCATGACTTACACCATTATGGATATTCCCTTCTGGTCGCTGGTTCCAACCATAACGCTCGATAAACGTGAGCGCGAACAACTGGTTCCTTATCCGCGTTTTTTTGCCAGTCTGGCAGGCTTTGTTACGGCAGGTGTGACGCTACCATTTGTTAATTATGTCGGCGGTGGCGATCGGGGATTTGGCTTTCAGATGTTCACTCTGGTACTGATCGCCTTTTTTATTGTTTCAACCATCATCACTCTGCGCAATGTGCATGAAGTCTTTTCGTCAGACAATCAACCGTCTGCTGAAGGAAGCCATCTGACACTTAAAGCCATCGTTGCGCTAATTTATAAAAACGATCAGCTTTCATGCCTCTTGGGTATGGCTCTTGCTTATAATGTAGCCAGCAACATTATTACCGGCTTTGCTATCTATTATTTCTCATATGTTATCGGTGATGCGGATTTGTTCCCCTATTATCTGTCGTATGCGGGAGCTGCTAACCTGGTGACGTTAGTATTCTTCCCACGCTTAGTTAAATCATTATCCCGACGCATTTTATGGGCCGGAGCATCTATTCTTCCGGTGTTAAGCTGTGGTGTTCTCCTGTTAATGGCATTAATGAGCTATCACAACGTCGTCCTCATTGTGATTGCGGGTATTTTGCTGAATGTGGGAACGGCGCTTTTCTGGGTATTACAGGTCATCATGGTGGCAGATACCGTTGATTACGGTGAATATAAACTGCACGTACGCTGTGAAAGTATCGCTTACTCCGTGCAGACTATGGTGGTGAAGGGCGGTTCAGCCTTTGCGGCTTTTTTCATTGCGGTTGTGTTAGGGATGATTGGCTATGTACCGAATGTTGAACAGTCTACGCAAGCCCTATTAGGTATGCAGTTTATTATGATTGCTCTACCAACTCTGTTTTTCATGGTAACGCTGATTCTCTACTTCCGTTTCTATCGCCTCAATGGTGACACGCTGCGCAGGATCCAGATCCATCTGCTGGATAAATATCGCAAAGTACCGCCCGAGCCTGTTCATGCTGATATTCCGGTCGGTGCAGTGAGTGATGTGAAAGCCTGACGTGGACAATAGCTAACGAAAATGGCCTGATGCGATATGTTTATCAGGCCACGTCTTAATGTAATGCTTTGGATTTGCAAATTTTGTAGACCGGATAAGGAATTCACGCCGCATCCGGCATCAACAAAGCGCAAGTTGTTATCCGGTTATCAAGCCAAAGCGCCGTAGCTGGCGGCAATGAAAGCGAGCGAGGAATATCACCGTCGTTAATGCGCCAAGCAGCGCGCAGAACATATCGGATTGCGTGTCCCACTGGTCGCCCTGGGTGCCGAGAAAATCATCCGCTCCCTGACCCATTGCCAGCGCTGCCCACCACTCGATTAATTCATACATCGCGCTTATCGCCAGCGCCACGCAGCAGACCAGGAACGCCACCATTTTACGTCCGCGCACGTACATCCCGCGAACGAGAATTTCTCGTGCCACCAGTGCAGGCACCAGCCCCTGGAAAAAATGCCCCAGCTTGTCATACGGATTACGGCTCAACCCCAGCCATTCCTGCACCTCAAAACCAACGGGGACTTTCGCGTAGGTGTATTGCCCGCCGACCATCAGGATGATGGCGTGAAAGAAAATGAGCGTATAGAGCAGCGGCGTTAACGGGTAACGTCTGGCGGTGGCAAGGAGTAGCGGCACGACAATAATCACCGGTGTCACTTCCATCAGCCAGGTGAGTTTGTCATGGGCCGAAATGCCGGTATAAATCAGGATTAACGTTAGCGCCAGTGCGCCGGTGTTAAGAATTAACGGCTTGAGTGTGCGGGTCATGGTGAGTTCGCAAGTCAGGGAAAATACTGACTATTCACCAGCAAGCGTGAAATTACAATCGCAAAAGAGGTGGCCCAGGGGGATCACCTGGCAGCATGCTGCCAGGCGCTGGGCCGAAGAGGTTACTTAGTGCAGTTCGCGCACTGTTTGTTGACGATCTGCTGGAAGAAGTCGTTACCTTTGTCATCGACCAGGATAAACGCCGGGAAATCTTCTACTTCGATTTTCCAGATAGCTTCCATACCCAGCTCCGGATAAGCGACGCATTCCAGATGCTTGATGCTCTGCTGCGCCAGTACCGCCGCCGGACCGCCGATGCTACCGAGGTAGAAGCCGCCGTGTTTATGACACGCGTCGGTAACCTGCTGACTGCGGTTACCTTTCGCCAGCATGATCATGCTGCCGCCGTGGGATTGCAGCAGATCCACGTAGGAGTCCATACGGCCTGCGGTGGTTGGGCCAAGTGAACCTGATGGATAACCGGCAGGGGTTTTCGCCGGACCCGCGTAGTAGATCGGGTGATCTTTGATGTACTGCGGAAGTTCTTTACCGGCGTCAATCAGCTCTTTCAGCTTGGCGTGTGCAATATCTCGGCCCACGATAATGGTGCCGGTGAGCGACAAACGAGTGGATACCGGGTATTGCGAAAGCTGGGCGAGGATCTCTTTCATCGGGCGGTTAAGGTCAACTTTCACCGCTTCGCCTTCACCGGCCTGGCGCAGTTCTTGTGGAATGTACTGGCCTGGGTTGTGTTCCAGTTTTTCGATCCAGATACCTTCGCGGTTGATTTTCGCTTTAATGTTACGGTCAGCGGAGCAGGAGACGCCCATGCCGACCGGGCAGGATGCGCCGTGACGTGGCAGACGGATAACGCGAATGTCGTGCGCGAAGTATTTACCGCCAAACTGCGCGCCAAGACCGAGTTTCTGGGCCTCTTCCAGCAGTTCCTGTTCCAGCTGGACATCGCGGAACGCCTGACCATGTTCGTTCCCTTCCGTCGGCAGTTCATCGTAATAGTGAGCGCTTGCTAACTTGACGGTTTTCAGGTTGGTTTCCGCAGACGTACCGCCAATCACAAACGCGATATGGTACGGCGGGCAGGCTGCAGTACCGAGGGTACGCATTTTCTCGACGAGGAAGTTTTTCAGTTTGCCGGGAGTCAGCAGGGCTTTGGTTTCCTGGTAGAGATACGTTTTGTTGGCAGAGCCGCCGCCTTTCGCAACGCAAAGGAATTTGTACTCATCGCCATCTACCGCGTACAGGTCGATTTGCGCAGGCAGGTTAGTGCCGGTGTTGACCTCTTTGTACATGTCCAGCGCCGCATTCTGTGAATAGCGCAGGTTATCTTCGATATAGGTGTTATAGACGCCTTTCGACAGCGTTTCTTCATCACCGCCGCCGGTCCACACGCGCTGGCCTTTTTTACCGACGATGATCGCGGTGCCGGTATCCTGGCAGGTCGGCAGCACGCCTTTGGCGGCGATTTCGGAGTTTCTTAAGAATTGCAGCGCCACGTACTTGTCGTTTTCGCTGGCTTCTGGATCGTGAAGAATAGCCGCAACCTGTTTCTGGTGTGCCGGGCGGAGCATAAAAGAAGCGTCGTGAAAGGCTTGCTGCGCCAGCAGGGTCAGGGCTTCTGGTTCCACTTTCAGGATGGTTTCGCCGTCGAAGTCGGCAACGCTAACGTAATCGGAAGTGAGTAGATAGTATTCGGTATTGTCTTTCCCCATCGGGAAAGGTGCCTGGTAGATAAAGGGTTTGTTTGACATAGCTTCCAGCCTGTAACTCTGTATTTGTTATTCGAAAATGGCGTGCCGCGTAGTCACGGGCGGCACGCAAAGTGCATTTATAAGAACCCGTACATCGCGGCGAAGATCCAGCCGAAGACGCACGATACGCTCACACCAATCAACCCCGGCAGAATAAAGCTGTGGTTGATGACGAAGCGACCGATGTGGGTGGTGCCGGAACGGTCAAACTGAATCGCTGCCAGATCGCTCGGATAAGTCGGCAGGATGTAATAACCGTAGCAAGCCGGTGCTGAAGCCACGATGTATGCCGGATCAACGCCGATCGCCAGCGCGACCGGAACAATCGCCGCCAGCGCCGCAGCCTGAGAGTTTACAAACTTGGAAACCAGCAGCAGAACAATGGCATAGGCCCACGGATACTCTTTCACCATTTCACCCAGTACGCCCTGAATTTCAGACATATGCGCACCGAACATGGTTTCTGCCATCCATGCGATACCGTACACCGCCACGATGGCGATCATACCGGAACGGAAGACTTCGTTTTTTGAGATAGACGCGGGATTGGTTTTGGTCAGGATAATAATCAGCGCCCCGGTCAGCAGCATAAACATCTGAATAACCAGTACCATCGACAGCGGTTTGCCGCCGAAGGATGGACGCAGGTCCGAATCAGCACCAAGAAGGGCGACTACAGCGATTGCCCCGAGGAAAATCCACATTGCCAGCCAGTTGCTTTTCGGCAGTTTTTTATCCAGCAGCGTCGCGGTATCACCGTAAACATACTCACGGTTTTCCGGTACGGAGATGAATTTCTGGAACTCTTCGTCTTTATCCAGATCTTTACCGCGGAACCAGCTGAAGATACCGATCGCCAGGATACCGATTAACGTCGATGGAATGGTGATTGCCAGCAGATCGAGGAACTCAAGATGGCGACCATCAAAGGTGACATTACCCAGCATCGCAACCAGAGACACGACCGCAACCGACACCGGACTGGCGATAATCCCCATCTGTGCACCGATAGAACTTGCCGCCATCGGACGTTCCGGACGGATGTTGTTCTTAATGGCGACGTCGTAGATGATCGGCAGAATGGTGTAAACCACATGACCCGTACCGCAAAGAATGGTCAGTGTACAGGTCACAAACGGCGCGACAATTGAGACATATTTCGGGTTGCGGCGCAGCAGCTTCTCGGCAATTTGCAGCATGACATCAAGACCGCCCGAAGCTTGCAAGGTCGCCGATGCCGCCACCACCGCAATGATAACCAGCATGACATCAACTGGTGGTTTACCTGGCTGAAGGTGGAAGACGAAGACCAGAATGACCAGACCGATACCGCCTAATAAACCCAGCGCGATACCACCCTTTCTGGCACCATAAAACAGACATATCAGTATTATGATAAGTTGGATAGTAAATAACATGTGTGAACCCTCGCGATAATCCTATTTAAATTTTTGCTGAATAGATCACAGTCACGTTCTGTTTTGTATGAACTGTTTTCAGAGCCTGACTAAATATCCGTTTGGTCGTTACCGGCTTTAGCAAATACCTCACAGTGAATATTGGCTGATTAAAGCAGCGGCAAATTTATGCACTGTGATAAGCGGCTTTTTCAGAGAGAAAGACTCTCTGGCGATGGGTTTATAGTTTGTACTGCGCAGATGTTAATGTTTTGTTTGCTGTTATCTTATTGATATTTATCGGTCTATTTTTTGTTCTCAGGGCAGATGTCATTAGGTTTATAGATTAATCTGATCTACCCATTTGTGGGTAAAAATACACATAATGCGGGTGACATAATAGTTAATTAACTTTTGTTAGCGTTTTGAAATTAAAAACACCGTTCACCTGAAGAGATATTAATTTTTAGCGATGATGGAGGGATAATTATATTTGATCTGGCACAAGTTTTACTGATGAAGGATGTAACTTGTGCCAGGGGTATTTTGCATTACGGTAATAATTATTACTTACAGATAACCAGCGATCCGTTATTGGCAATATTGTTTCAGTAGTGAGTAGTGTTCTGCCTGAATACGGTAACGGTAAACCGGACGCCCCGTGACGCCATAATGGATACTGGTGAACAAGATGTGGCAGTTGACCAGCCAGATGAGGTATTTACGGCAGGAAACACGCGAGATGTTAACCTCGTTAGCCAGCTCGTCGGTTGAAAACTCATAGTCCTGATGCGCGTCAATCCACTGGCACAGCGTGCGTAACGTCTGCGGCGTTAAGCCTTTTGGCAAGCGACGAGGATCCTGCTCGTTGGAGCTGCTGCCGTGGATTAACTGATCAAGCTCGGCCTGGTCATAATACTGATGTTTTTCCAGCGCCATTTTCTTTTGCCGCCAGCCGGTGAGCGCCTCTTCAAAGCGGGAAGCCTGGAAGGGTTTGATCAGGTAATCCACGACACCGTAATGCAGCGAATCTTTAATGGTTGCCGCATCGGCTGCGGAGGAGATGACAATCACATCACTTTTGCAACGCGCGTTATGCAGGACAGGCAGTAAATCGAGCCCGTTCTCTTTTTGCATATAGATATCGAGCAATATCAGGTCGATAGGCGTATCGCTATTGAAGATAATCTCTTTGGCTTTCTCCAGCGTCGAGGCTGTTCCACAGCATTGAAAGCCTGGGATTTGTGCTACGTATCGGCGATTCAGCTCCGCGACCATTGCGTCGTCATCGATAATTAATACATTGATCATCTGTTCGACCTCTCCCCGTCCCAGGGTATCTGGACAAAAAATTGTGTGAAAATCCCGGGTTCCGATTCCACGGCGATGCTGCCGCCGAGATTTTCTACCTGTTGTTTGACAAGTGCTAAACCGACGCCTCGCTCGCTTCCTTTTGTCGAGACACCTTTGTCAAAAATGTGATCGATTTTGTCGGGTGCGATCCCCGGTCCATCATCGTTAACTTCGCAGTGCAGCCAGCCGTGACGGTAGTGCAATGTTACGCTAATTTCGCCACCGGGTTCCGGCCCTAATGCTTCCAGCGCGTTTTCTATCAGATTTCCCAATGTGGTAATCAGCGTCGCGACCTGGTCCTCACTGCCGCTGTCTGGCAGCTGGCTTTCACTGTTTAAAATCAGCGTATGGCCTAAATCGGTCGCGCGGTTAATCTTGCTGATTAAAAAACCAGCGATAACCGGAGATTTGATCTTACCCAGCAGAGAGCCAATCTCTTCCTGATAGTTATTGGCTGTTTTGAGAATGTAATCTTCCAACTGCTTATAACTCTTCAGATGCAATAATCCGAGAATCACATGCAATTTATTCATAAATTCGTGGGATCGTTCACGAAGTGCGTCAGCATAGTTGACCAGACCATCGAGTCGCTGCATCAGTTTACGTACTTCAGTTTTGTCCCTGAAGGTTGAAATGGCACCGATGATAACGCCATTACTGCGCACCGGAACGGTGTTGATCAGTAATAGCCGATCTTTAATCGTAATCTCTTCGTCGCGGCGCGGGGTACCGTCGCGTAACACTTCCGAGACATCTACCACCTGTGACCACGAGTGGCTGAGCGTCGACAGTTTCTCATCGTCCTGCGACTTACGGTAATTCAGCAATTCTTGTGCGGCATCGTTGATCAGCGTGACCTCGCCGCGATCGTCCACGGCAACGACGCCTTCTTTGATAGACTGCAACATGGCCTGGCGTTGCTCAAACAGCGTGGAGATTTCGTAGGGTTCCAGGCCGAAAAGGATTTTTTTCAGTACTTTAACCAGAATGCAGGTGCCAATCAGTCCGACCAGCATGCCAAATAATACTGACCAGATAATGCTCCAGCGACTGTCATTGATCTGTTGGGTCACGCGGCTTAACTCAAGGCCGATCGCCACCACGCCAATTTGTTTATGATTTTCATCATAGATGGGGGTAAATACGCGTAAAGCCTGCGCCAGAAAACCGCGATTGATAGCGACATTTTCTTGGCCATTCAGCGCTTTAAGGATGTCATCACCTTTAAATGGCTGACCAATACGCTGGGCTTCAGGATGCGAGTAGCGAAGACTTTGCATATCGGTAACGACAATAAACAGCAGATCGTTGCGTTTGCGCACGGCTTCCGCGATGGCCTGGATTCCACTCTCCTGCGGTTTTTTCTGCAAGCCCTGACGGATTTCCGGCGAGTCGGCGAGAGTACGCGCCACTGCCAGTGCCTTGTTGGCCAGCCCGTCTCGCGTCATATCACTGATTTGCGAGAAGTAAATCAGATGCACCACCAATAGCACCGAGAACAGTACCGCGCTGACCATTAAGATCACTGTGGTACTCAATTTCATCGGACGTTTGCGTAACATGCGGTAGGGCAATGAATGTCTCATCAGCTTCCTTGTGTGACAAATTTCTTAAGCATTATCTCTGATGAGGCGGGTAATTCAAAGGGAGTAAGAATGATTGGCTATATAGGGGAAGAGACTCTGGCAACGGAAACTGCCAGTGCTGTATGAAGATTCCGGGGCTATGCTTATAGTGAAAACCATACTGATGAGAGAGGGAAGGTCATGGATCAGGCGCTACTTGACGGGGGTTATCGCTGTTATACCGGCGAAAAGATCGATGTCTATTTCAACACTGCGATATGTCAGCATTCTGGCAATTGCGTACGTGGCAACGGCAAGTTATTTAATCTCAAACGTAAGCCGTGGATCATGCCGGATGAAGTCGACGTTGCCACTGTGGTTAAAGTGATTGATACGTGCCCGAGTGGTGCGCTGAAATACCGTCATAAATAAGCGAGGGTAAAATGGAAATACGCGAAGGCCACAATAAATTTTACATTAATGACGAACAAGGCAAGCAAATCGCTGAAATTGTCTTTGTGCCGACCGGAGAGAATTTAGCGATTATCGAACATACCGATGTCGATGAAAGCCTGAAAGGGCAAGGGATTGGTAAACAGCTGGTTGCGAAAGTCGTGGAAAAAATGCGTCGGGAAAAACGAAAAATTATCCCATTATGTCCATTTGCGAAACACGAATTTGATAAAACGCGGGAGTATGATGATATTCGCAGTTGATGGAAGAGTACAGAGCCACGATATTTTTCATTCTCTCCGCGATGTGATGCAGGAGAGCATCTGAAGGGTAGGGGGATGCACAAAGAATGGGCAGAGAGCGCGTTTTTTTGTCCCAAGTCATCCCCTTTACTGAGCAAAAAAAAGAATATCTCCTATATGAGAATCATCAATCGGGGTTAATAAGTTTTGCGTCCCCAGAGCGTTTAATATTGATAGGAGTCATATTATGGAAGGTAAAAACAAGTTCAATACTTATGTTGTTTCTTTTGATTATCCATCATCTTATTCCTCAGTGTTCTTAAGGTTAAGATCATTGATGTATGATATGAATTTCTCTTCTATCGTGGCTGATGAATATGGGATACCACGACAATTGAATGAAAACTCCTTCGCAATAACGACATCGTTAGCCGCAAGTGAAATCGAAGATTTAATCAGGCTCAAATGCTTAGACTTACCGGATATTGATTTTGACCTCAACATTATGACAGTTGATGACTATTTCCGTCAGTTTTACAAGTAGCCAGGAAGGATAAGAAGAACATAAAAAATGGCACTATTCTCTAAAATATTAATTTTTTATGTGATTGGTGTGAACATATCCTTTGTCATTATCTGGTTTATCTCACATGAGAAAACACATATTCGTTTACTTAGTGCATTCCTGGTCGGAATAACCTGGCCAATGAGTCTGCCTGTGGCATTACTTTTTTCTCTCTTTTAGGAGCTGTAGTTGAGTGGACCCGCTGGTTATCGTGAAACGAAGCGTCTCTCCTCAAAACTGGATTTGCGGAACGATGAACGAAGCAGTCGCCTGACTGCTTCGTTCATTAAAGTGAAATTTATTTCTGTGGGCGCATCGCCGGGAAGAGAATAACGTCGCGAATAGTATGGCTGTTAGTAAACAGCATAATCATTCGGTCGATACCAATACCCAGACCAGCGGTTGGCGGCAGACCATATTCCAGCGCAGTCACGTAATCTTCGTCATAGAACATGGCTTCGTCGTCACCTGCAGCTTTAGCGTTAACCTGTTCCTGGAAACGTTCAGCCTGATCTTCTGCGTCGTTTAATTCGCTAAAACCATTACCGATTTCACGACCACCGATGAAGAATTCAAAACGGTCGGTGATTTCCGGGTTAACATCATTACGGCGTGCCAGCGGGGACACTTCTGCCGGATATTCCGTAATAAAGGTTGGCTGAATCAGATGTGCTTCTGCCACTTCATCAAAGATCTCTGTGACAATACGTCCCAACCCCCAGCTTTTCTCTACCGTAATACCGATAGATTCAGCTAATGCTTTAGCAGCATCAAAATTATCCAGGTCGGCCATATCGGTTTCTGGACGATATTTTTTGATTGCTTCGCGCATGGTGAGTTTTTCAAACGGTTTGCCGAAATCAAACACATGCTCGCCATAAGTGACTTTAGTGGTACCCAGAACCTCTTGTGCCAGGGTGCGGAACAGTGACTCTGTCAGTTCAATCAAATCGTGGTAATCCGCATACGCCATGTAGAGTTCCATCATTGTGAACTCAGGATTATGGCGAACAGAAATACCTTCATTACGGAAGTTACGGTTGATTTCGAATACCCGTTCAAAACCGCCTACAACCAGACGTTTCAGATACAGCTCCGGCGCGATACGCAGATACATATCTAAATCCAGAGCATTATGATGGGTAATAAACGGGCGAGCAGATGCCCCACCTGGAATTACCTGCATCATCGGGGTTTCTACTTCCATAAAGCCGCGCGCGACCATGAATTGACGGATAGCGGCCAGAATTTTTGAACGGACAACAAACGTTTGACGGGATTTATCGTTAGCGATGAGGTCCAGATAACGTTGACGATAACGGACTTCCTGATCCTGCAGACCATGGAATTTATCTGGTAAAGGACGTAGTGCTTTAGTCAGCAGGCGCAGCTCAGTACAGTGAATGGAAAGCTCACCCGTTTGCGTCTTAAACAGCGTACCGCGGGCACCGATAATGTCACCCAGATCCCATTTTTTAAACTGATCGTTATAAACACCTTCTGGCAGGCTATCTCGTGCGACGTACAGTTGAATACGGCCACCGACATCCTGCAACGTTACAAAGGAGGCTTTCCCCATGATACGACGGGTCATCATTCGGCCAGCAACCGAGACTTCAATGTTTAAGGATTCCAGTTCCTGGTTATCCTTCGCATCAAACTCTTCGTGCAACTGGTCAGAGGTATGGTCGCGGCGAAAATCATTGGGAAACGCCACACCTTGCTGACGTAGTGCCGCCAGTTTTTCGCGGCGATTTCTCAGTTCATCGTTAAAATCAATAGCCTCATTGGCTCCCCGTGTTTCTTGTTCAGACATTTTGGTTCCTCTAAATCCAGCTTTCAATTTAGCGTAGATAAAGAGACAGATCGGTACACTGTATTATCTGCCTCGACTATTAATAACTCAGTTTATCTTATCGAAACTAACGCTTACCTCAAGTTGATATCACTAATAAATAACCATCAAAATGGTTTAAATGACTTATTAATCTCGATTTACTAGTGTGATAAACTGAAAGTTAATTTATTCATAACCAATTGTTTTTACGACAGTTAATCGTTACTCTCCTGTATCATATTCGTCGGCGTGCTAAACAGAAAACGGATAGCAAAGGCCAATACGACGATGATCGCGACACAAGCCAACGTCCACTCTCCCATCTGAGAAAAGAATCGCTGGTAAGCTGCAATTGCCATACCGCTAATTTGCGACTCTGTCGTCTGCTGTGCCACTACGCCTGCCAGCCAGTTGGCGACCGCGCCTGTTGCCAGCATATAAATCCCGGTTAATACGCCAGACATTTTCAGACGCGTGATTTGCGCAATCGCCACCGGGTCAATAAAGAGTTCGGCAAAGCCCATTAGCGCCAGCCCGGATATCATCACGCCCATTGACGCTTGACCGTCAGCCGCTGCATGTCGGGCATCAAATGCCAACAACATAAAGCCACAAGCCATCAGCAGTAAGCCAAAGGCAAACTTCAGCCAGACGCGCAATGTTGAGTTGCCGCGGCTTTCTGGCGACGCCAGCCAGGCCAGTACAACCCCAGCGAGCATCACCGCAATTGCATTCACCGACTGGAATAGTGCTGTAGGTACTTCAATATTGAATGCCTGACGATTCACAAAGCGATCGATAAACAAGCTGATGGTACTGCCGCCCTGTTGTGCCAGTACCCAGAACAATGTCCCGACAAACATCAACAATACAATTTGCCAAAGAGCACGGCGATGTTCGGGGAATTTGATCATCATGCGGGCAATGATTTGTGCGGCAATGAGGCAAACGATCGCCAGCAAATATCCGGACCAGTCGTTCTCCAGCAGCAGGGTAAAAAATACTGGGGCTAAACAGAGCATCACCACTAACCAGCTCCATACCGGTAAGGCAAATTTCACGCTAGTGAGCGCTTTTTTATCCATACTACGCGTGGACTGGAAATGACGATGCCCGCTTAAGAAAATCAACAAACCGATAAACATGCCGCCACCCGCAAGGGCAAAGCCAACATGCCATCCATACCACTGAGCAGCCAGGCCGCAGGCGATTGGGGCGGCGATAGAACCGATATTGCCCGCAGCATACAGCAGCGAAAAACCGCCATCACGTCGATGATCGTTCTCGTCGTAGAGCTCGCCAAGCAAACAGCTGATGTTTGATTTGAATAAACCGTAGCCACAAATAATGATTGCCAGCGCCAGATACAGGCTAAAGGTTGAATTTGTATCAATACCCAGCACCACATGGCCAAGGGTCATTAACAGCGCGCCGGCAATCACTGCAGTGCGGTTGCCGAGCAGGCGGTCGGCAAGCCAGCCGCCGAGAATAGGGGTAACGTAAACCAGAGAAGCATATGCGCTGAACAGGCTGATGGCATGGTTATCATCAAAACCAAGCTGATGGGTGAGATAGAGAATGAGTAAGGCACGCATGCCGTAAAAACTGAAGTACTCCCAGATTTGGATCGCCACGATATAGTATATCGCGCGCGGCTGTGAGGGTGTTTTCATGTGTTCTCCTTATGAGCAAAAAAGGGAAGTGGCAAGCCACTTCCCTTGTACGAGCTAATTATTTTTTGCTTTCTTCTTTCAATACCTTAACGGTATAGCGGCCATCAGCCTGACGGTATGCACCGTGAATATCGGTTTCAAAGCCCGGATAGTGAGCGCCGATTTCACACAGCATCTGCAGGAACTCCAGAACCGGACGGCTTTCTTCGGTGATCATTTCACCCGGCATTACCAGAGGAACTCCCGGCGGATACGGAAGGATCATATTGGCGTTAATACGACCTACCATTTCGTCGAGGTAAACTTCTTCGGTCATACCGTGCAGCTCTTTCTGGAACGCAGCATACGGAGTCATTACCATCGTCGGCAGCACTTCAAATGCGCGATACATCAGATCCGGCAGATTGTGGTGAACAATCAGTTTGTGGATATTTTGAGCCAGTTCCTGAATACGCATGTTTTCATAGAATTCAGGATCTTCACGATACAGAGACGGCAGCATGTTTTTCACACGCAGGTTCAGGTCGAACGCACGTTTGAAGTCAGTCAGAGCACGCAGCAGGCTCAGTGCTTTGGTCTTATCGATACCGATGCTGAACAGGAACAGCAGGTTATACGGACCGGTTTTCTCAACAACGATGCCATGTTCGTCGAGGTATTTCGCCACGATGCTGGCCGGAATACCAAAGTCGCTCATGGTGCCGTCTTTTTCCATCCCCGGAGTCAGCAGGGTGACTTTGATCGGGTCAAGATACATGTGCTCGTTATCGATGTTTTTGAAGCCGTGCCAGGTGCTGTCAGAACGCAGCGGCCAGCATTCAGTCGTATCGATATGATCCGGCTGCCAAACATCAAAGAACCAGCCATCAGATTCCGTTCTCAGACGTTTGATCTCTTTACGGAATTTGATCGCACGTTCAATGGAACCGTTGATCAGACGCTTACCTGCATTGCCTTTCATCATCGCCGCAGCGGTTTCAGTGGACGCCACGATACCGTAGTGCGGAGAAGTGGTGGTGTGCATCATGTAGGCTTCGTTAAAGGTTTCTTCGTTTACGTCACCTTTAACGTGGATCATGGAAGCCTGAGAGAACGCCGCCAGCAGTTTGTGAGTAGACTGGGTTTCGTAAATCACTTTCCCTTCTACACGGCCACCGCTCATACCGCATTTACCTTCGTAAATCGGTGAGAAGTTGGTGTAAGGCACCCACGCGGAGTCAAAGTGGATGGATTTCACATCCAGTGTTTTCTTGATGAAGTCGGTGTTGTACAGCAGACCATCATAGGTAGAGTTGGTAATTACAGCATGTACCGGCCAGGTTGCGTTTGGTGTTTCTTTCACGCGCTTAGCAATGGTAGCGTGCTGGAATTCACTCTGTGGGATACCACCAAGAATACCGTAAGCGTTACGGGTCGGGCGGAAATAGATTGGCGTAACATCGCTCATCATCATCAGGTGGGTCAGCGATTTGTGGCAGTTACGGTCAATCAGAATGGTGCTGCCTGCTGGAGCAGAGTACATACCAACAATTTTGTTCGCAGTGGAAGTACCGTTGGTCACCATGTAGCTGCGGTCTGCGTTAAAGACGCGAGCGATATACTGTTCTGCTTCTTTGTGTGGACCACTGTGATCCAGCAGAGAACCCAGTTCAGATACTGAAATGGAAATATCAGATTTCATGGTATTCGGACCAAAGAAATCATAGAACAGGCTACCTACCGGGCTTTTCTGGAATGCAGTACCGCCCATGTGACCAGGAGTACAGAAAGTATATTTACCTTCACGAACATATTTAAACAGTGCTTTAGTCAGCGGAGGCAGAATAGTGTTGATATATTCGTCAGTGGTCTGCTTGATCTTATTAGCAATATCTTCAGCAGCACCCAGCGCATATTCAAAGAAGCTAATCTGTAAACGCAGGTCATTCAGGCTTACATCGAGAGTGGAATACGTATTAGCGAACGCGTACAACGGCAGGTTCTCGTTCATTTTGCTAATTTCTTCGCACAGCTCGAGATTATATTTATCCCAGTCAAAAATAACGCCGCACAGACGCGCATTGTTTTCGATCAGTTTTAATAAGTCGTCACGGTCGTTCGGGTAAACAATCTGGAAGTTCAGACGTTCAAGCGCGCGATGAAGTTCACGGATGGGTTCTTCTTTAAAATAAACCCCCATGTGATTCAATATTGCAATAACGTTCATAGTCATATCTCCAGGTAAAAAAGGCCCCTCCCAACACATGGGACAAAATGAAAGGAGGAGCCTCGGAAAATACTTTTAATTAATGTGCGTTAGACGCGGTGTGGTTATCCATTGAGTGGCTCTGGCGCTCGTGCATTTTGCGAGCGTAGAACATCAGGATAATCAGGCTGACGATGAAGGTACCTGCCAGCTCGAAGGAGCTTGCGCCCATCAGCGCGATGAAGCAGAACACGCAACCCAGTACAGAGCAGATCAGGCTGACAAAGTTGCGGATGTTAACGCCTTCAAAACGAATCAGGTCAACGCAAGAGTAGAAATACGGCAGCATAGTCAGCAGTACTGCGATACCGGTCAGTTCACCGAACAGGTCAGATGCTTTACCACCGGCAGAGTTCATCAGAGTGATAAGGATCATCAGGGCAGTCATTTTCACTGCAGCCAGCAGCAGACCTTTTTTCGGAATACCGTTGCTGTCGACTTCACCATAAACTTTCGGGAAGTTACCGTCGTTAGCGGCACGTACACCTGCCTGGCCTACCAACATCATCCAGGAGCCCAGAGAAGTCAGGCACGCAAAGGCGGTGAATGCAGAAACCAGCGGCGCAGCCCAGTTACCGAGGATAGTTGAAGCACTGATTGCAAACGGAGCACCGGAAGCCGCCATTACAGAAGACGGATACATACCGGAAAGCACCTGAGTCGCAGCGATGTAAACAATACCTGCTAAACCAGTACCCAGCATGGTTGCCAGCGGAACGGTACGTTTCGGGTTTTTAACCATACCAGTACTTACAGCTGCGGATTCAACACCCACGAAGGCCCACAGGCAGAGCAGAATACTTTTAATGATCGCATGACCATCAGTGGTATCCGCAGTATTCCAGTTAGCTGCATAAGTTGCCGCATCAAACCAATGCCAGCCAACAATAGCAGTCATCACCACAGGAATAAGAACCAGCACCAGACCAATAGTGGTTAAACGGCTTACCCAAGTACCGCCGAGCATATTTACAAAGGTAAATACCCAGACGATAGCAATACAGGCGATACCCGCCGGAACAGGATCATTTAATACTGGGAAGAAGGTGGAAAGATAAGATACAGCGGTAATACCAATCGCCAGGTTACCAATCCAGTTAGCATGGTAATAAAGAACACCTGTCTGAAAACCAAATGCAGGGGAAATTTCTCCGGCATAAGCAATTGGGCCACCTTGTTGCGGGTTTTTTGTTGCCAGTCGGGCATATACATACGCCAGCGACATTGCACCAATAATAGAGATAATCCAACCCCAGATAGCAATACCACCGATACTTGCTAGGTTCGCAGGTAATAATGCAATACCGCTCCCCATCATATTACCGGCAACAACACCGGTACAGGCAAATAGCCCGATCTTCTTGGCAGAACTCATGCTCTTCTCCTAATTTCATTTTTGAATTTGGAGTCCGGGTCATGATGTATAACTATTTCCTGACCAGACCAAACTGGCGCTAAGAATACTCACGAAAAAAGGATTAATCCTAAAGATTAGGTGAAATAACACAAAAGTTTCTGTAAGTGAGAACTTGAGGTTTTTTATTAACACATCAGGATCGCAAGTTGATATCATGAAAAGATAAACATTCAATGTTTACAATAAATTGCGGGGCATTCTCTGGTTAAATTTATGTAATAAAAATTATGCGGCAAATAAATTGCCGCAACATATTATACCAACAGTAACATACAAAAACTCAACAACAAATATTGCCGAGCATAAATCAACCCGGGAGTTACTTATTCTGAAGCGAGAAATTTGTCGAGATAAGGTACAACATAAGGAACAGAAGTCTGGAATATACCATTTTCAATCCAGTAAAGGGTGTTTGCCCCTGGGCGTAAATTAAAGGCGGTGAGATATGCATCAGCCGCTTCCCGGTTCATCCCCTTCATTTCATAAACCTTGCCAAGCAATACATAATTTAGCCAGGACATTTCAAGATCAATGCCAGTATTTATCGCCTGGTAAGACTCATCTGTTTTACCTTTTACCAGAGCACTGACCGCTTTTATTTGATATATAATGGACAGGTTATTCAATTCCGGTAGTGTAACAATGTTATCTATTTCTGTGTTCAGTGCTGCTAATTGTTTTTCATCTAAAGGATGTTGAGAATGGCGCACGATATCAACTAATGCTTTTTCTGCTCTCGCGTAGGTAAATTCTGGGGATGATTGAACAATCTCACCTAATAATTCACTGGCACGGTTCAATGATTTATCATCGCCATGCAGTAAATAATCATGTGCCTGATAAAAATTAGTTAATAACGCACCACGATGAGGCAAAATTTGCTGGAGCGTCTCCTGCATTCGTTGTGGCCACGGTTGGTTTAACGCTTTTGATAAACTCTCCAGTAAATCATTTTGAATCGCCAGCTGATTACCGTTAGTGATGACATAACGTTTATCCAGCATGGTTGAACCATCTGCATTGTCTACCAATTTTATCGACATAAAGCATTGTTGAGCACGGTATTGGCGCTGATTAACAAACGCAATAGATAATGTTTTACCGGAACTGCTCGGTTCATCAATGTTGTAGTTGATTTTGTCATGCACCATAAAGGTGGAGAAGGTGTTAAGTGATGTCGCCACCAAATCACCCACGCCTATCGCGTAAGAGAGCTGATACGGGGAACTCCAGCTGTTACAACTTTTATTTACCATATTAATGTCAATATCGCGTGGATTGAGCAAAATACGCGATTTGCTCATCGGAAGACGTGTATCAAGACTTGAAAACGCGACCAGTGCTACACAGATACCTAACGACAACAGGAAAAAAAACCATACCCAAAAGGTAGTGAATCGTTTGCTTTTAACTGGGGATTGTTCAGGTGGCGTTGCGGTGTTTTGAATGTTAAGACTGTGGGAGGGAGAATCTGTGGCAGGAACCGCCTCTGGTATAGGGGGAGGCGAAGATAGCATTATTTCCTCTCCCTCTTCTTCGCTGTACCAGATAACCGGCACCATTAATTTATAGCCGCGCTTTGGTACAGTAGCGATATAGACAGGACTATCTTCATCATTATCTTTTAATGACTTACGTAGTTCTGAGATACTCTGCGTCACAACGTGATTGGTGACAATACTTCTCTTCCAGACATTATCGATAAGTTCATCCCTGCTAAGTACTTCGCCACTGTGTTGAGCAAAGAAAACCAGAAGATCGATTAATCTCGGCTCAAGGGTAAGTTGACGCCCATTGCGGCTAATTTGGTTTATGGACGGAGTAACAAGCCATTCGCCAACGCGAACTACAGGTTGTTGCATAATAGAAACTCATTCGAAAAGGGAATGATGCAATGATAATTGCCACAACCTATTTTTACCATCTATAGATGGGTTTATTTACATATTATTGGTGAATGCAAGACGTTATTTTTACCAGCCATAAACTTCTTGATTACATGGTATTAAGAAAGGATTTTACTGAGAACCAGAAGTAATATTCCTTACCATCAAAATTCATCATCTTTGCCAAAGAAAAATGTTCAGAAAATAATCCATGGAAAATTGTCCGGAGCGCTTACTATTTTAATGGATTGTTAGTCTTTGCATGAGCAAGCGGACTGATACATTTCTCTTTGTTCTCATTCAGAAAATCTCATCAGTCGGCGTTCAGACCGGTGTTGTGCTTTATGGATGCGTTACGCTCCTGATGACGTCATTTGACGTTCAACAGCATCACGGGGCCGCACGACATTTCACGTCAGTTAGTGCTATAGCTCAGGAACAAATTTTCCCGAATTGGGATATGCCCGCAAATTGCTGGTGATGTGGGGAGAATCTGGTTGAGTTCGGTAGAATTGATTTGGAGGCAGAACGCTTAAATCGTGGCGTCCTGAAACGAAAAACGGACCTCCGTGGAGGTCCGTTTATATGAATTTGGTGCCGGACTCGGAATCGAAAATTTCTTTTATCATATTGATATTAATATAATTTATTTGGTTTGATTAAAAATGTACCCTCAATTATACCCGCAGTCCCTTTTGATATCGAAAGGGAATCACATTCGGGATCAGGCTGAGAGCACAGAAGGAAAGTACCTGGCTATTATATCGTTAATTCTGTCAATCAGTTCCAGCCTTTTGAAAGTGATGTGTGCAGATCCCTTCTTAAAGTATTTAATGATGAACATCTCGTCTTCATAGCGCTCTTTACCCTGAACGGACTGGATGTGACCATCCAGACGAATAGTGATGTTTTCCCGGTTGTCGGGGATCGGTTTGCCGCTGAACAGATGTAGCATTCTTTCCAGGTCGACGAGTCGGTCAGTCTGTTGCCCGGTGATAAGATGAACCCCCCACCGGTCCCACCTCACCAGGTTGTTGACGATAATTTTACTGCCAAATTTGCAGGGGCAATTGGTTTTGTAATTCCAGCTCAGTCCCCTGAAGACGTTGATCACCCCTCGCTCAAACACCTCATCCTTGTTCTGGTGTAGTTGTTCAAATGTGCTCAGAATGTTCGCTTCACTGATTTCCGGAAAATTATCGTACTCCAGTGACCGGTACCATGTATCACGGGCCTGTGCATCCATTAAGGAAAGCATCCCTGAACGTTGCATCAGGTCACGCCAGATTTCGCGATCGAGATTGCGTGTGATGGCTTTCATTGCGGTTTCCGGTTTCTCCATCAGCCAGCAGCCGCAGCGAAAATCCTGTTTCATGGCCCAGTCCGGGGCGGTTTTGCCGCCAATGCCTGCTGTCAGCACTGAGATTTCTGCCAGTTGCCGGATAAGCGTTTCGGTTTGTTGCAGTGCTGCATTCCGTACCGTCACAACGTGTTGGATACTGGTGGAGCAGATAACGTCCGTATGCCCGGTGACCACTTCCGGACGGGAGATTGTGATGTCTGACATTATCGGTTTTCCTTTTGGTTTATAAACGAAAACGCCAGCTGTATTCAGGCTGGCGTCAGGGGAATGAAGTATGGTGAGTGATATTCACCGGTTCTGGTGCAGAAGCTGCAGATGACGAAGAGTACGGACATCCTCCCGGGCCTGTTCGATACAGGGCAACAGTGCTGCCGAATCCGTTTTATCCTCATCGTTGTCAAAGATAATTCCCGATTCGCAGTCGATATTGTCCTGCAGCCACGCAATGAGGATATCCAGCGCTGTTTCAGTGGTTAATGATTTCATGTTGTTTCTGGTTACCAGTTGAAAGTAGGTAAACCCGGCAGGCATTCAGCGCTGGCATCCAGATGAATGAGACTGACGCCATAACGCCGGATAAGTGTGACAACCAGACGGCGGAACATTTTTGACAGCCCCAGGCGTTTAAGCCGCAGAACCGGGTATGACCACGCATCGGTACGTAACAGATATCCGCTACCTGTAAAATGAATCCATTCTGATTCACCGAAGTCACTGATCTGGTGCGACAGCGAGTACAGCCAGGCGTTGTCCTTGTCTGTGATATGCGCGGTACTGCAGCGTATGCCGGTAAGGGTTGTTAACGGTGGTGGTGTGCAGGTTGACTGTTGGTCGGAGTCATCCACCACACGGAGTGAATAACCGTTTTCAGCGACCTTGTTAATCAGTTCAGTGAGATTAACACCATCGACGTCAACGACAATTCGCCCCATGTTCAGCGCCTGCACGTTAACGCTGTCGGCTTCCAGTGTCAGGGCCAGTTTCATTGTTGCGCCTCCGGATGCTTACCCTGGGTAATGTTATTTACCATTCTGTAATTGTCGCGGGTCATCAGGCCTGTTGCCCGGCGAGCCCGGAGGATATCGATGCTGTTTATTAACTGAGAGCGGGGACAAATGCTGAATCCCGGCTGGTCGGTACGCACCAGCGCGTATTTTTCCACGAGAAAGTTCACCGCATCACACAGTGAAATGCCTGCCTCAATATGCTGCTCAATCACACGTTCATCGGCGAACGGTGTGTCATTCAGCGTGAGGCCGTAGTGCTGGTCCAGCAGTCGGGTGAGCAGTGTCTGCCAGATGGTGACGGGAGACGGGCAGCGCGATGCCTCCCGTACGTGTGTATCGGGTAATGTTTTCATACTGAAGGTTTTCCTGATATGCAGAGATAAAAAACGGGACAGTGGCGTGGTGAAAACACCAGGCCGGAGCAGAGGGTTATTCCGGTGGTTTACTTTTTCGTTTCGGGCGTCGGATAAACAGCCAGATAAACGTAACCACAGGAGCCGAGGGTGTCGGCTTCACAGGTCAGCCCCTTCGCATACAGTGTCACGGTATGCTGATGGCGGGGATTCAGTTCACCGCTGGTGAGCATGAGTTCCAGTTGTTTCATCAGCAGTGCAAAGGCCTGGTCCAGGTGGTATGCATCTGCATTGCTGAACCGGCCTCTGATACCGGCGCGGTCGGCAAGGTAATGCAACCGGTTACCCTCCTGCACCAGACGTGCCCCGAAACAGGGCGTCACGGTGCAGGGCAGTCCCCACCAGAGGCGGTCGTGATTGTCGTCGGGATGCGTTGTCCCGGGCAGTGTGTCTGACACGATAAAGTCCTCACAGAAAATCGGTTAAGAATGGTCCGGTGGCAGCGATAATTCGGCTCATCATTTCTCCTGACTCAGTTCAGAGTGACGCTCATCAGCCGGACATACGGGCCAAAACTGTCCTTACGGCGTTCGGCAAACACAGCCAGCACACCGGGAATATCCTGCACTTCACGACCGGTATACGTCTCAGCACTGCCGTGCCAGCGGTACTTACCGGTGCAGAACGGAAAAAGACGGGATGCAGGATGCTGTTGGTGAATACGCATGGCTTCACCACGGGTGATGATTTTCATAGTGTGATACCTCTGAAGACAGAAGATAAAAGTGAAAACAGGTGTGATGTGGTTGTGACG